>Ga0209345_10000060_pt1 | contig 168090 bp, 264 predicted proteins | sample Cruoilmetagenom7_FD_187294 | JGI IMG/M metagenome (GOLD analysis project Ga0209345, IMG submission 187294) | Oil polluted marine microbial communities from Coal Oil Point, Santa Barbara, California, USA - Sample 7 (SPAdes) (version 2) | ecosystem: Environmental > Aquatic > Marine > Oil seeps ... | reverse complement strand
GGGAAAGCATTATATGTGAAATCATGAAAGTAATAGATCATTATTCATTAGCTTTTGGGGGTATGTTATGAAAACAGTAGATAAGCCATGGGGTAAGGAAGAAATTCTTGAAGTTAATGATAAATATGTAGTTAAAAAATTACATATGAAAAAAGGAAAACGATGTAGTCTACAACATCATGAACAAAAAACAGAAACAATATATGTACTAAGTGGTATATTATTATTACACAAGGATGGTAAAATAATAATGATGAAGCCTGGAAATTTTTGTACAATTTTACCAGGAGAAATCCATAGAATGGAAGGGAAAGAAGATGCTACGTATTTAGAGTCATCTACTCCAGAATTAGATGACGTTATACGAGTTGAAGATGATTATGGCAGATAATATAAAATATAAAGTATTAATTCCAACAGCTGGAATTGGTTCGCGTTTGGGTAATCACTGTGATCATGTAAACAAAACATTGGTTCCAGTAGCTAATCGTCCAATTATATCTTATATAGTAGAAAAATTTTCACCAGAAATAGAACTTATTATAGATTTGGGACATAAGGGAGAGTTGGTTAAAGAGTTTCTTACCTTGGCATATCCTGAAAGAAAATTCACATTTATTTGGGCGAGAAGAAATGGACTAACATCTGACTTATGTGATTACAAGAATATGTTGCAATGTCCATTCATCTTTTTTACTAATGATGCAATTGTAACTGAAGATATCCCAACACCAGATCATAATTGGATTGGATACGCAGATATTCGCGCTGGTCATGATTATCGTTCTGTTGTTGCAGATTCATGGGACGATACTGTGGTTAAAGATTTGGGAGAAAAAGGAGTTCACACAGAAGCAAAAGCTTATATTGGAATTTGTGGGATTCATGATTATAAAACGTTCTGGGACAAAATGGATGAAGCTATTAGCAAAGGAACTACAAATCAAGGAGAATCATTTGCTTTAGCTGAGATGGTTGGAGAAAATATTGTTAAAGGACGTCAATTTACGTGGTTTGATACTGGAACTGTAGAAGCACTTGCTAGTGCAAACAAAGCTTTTGCTGGAGAAAATGACCCAAACATTCTTCCAAAAGAACAAGAACATATTTGGTTTTGTAATAGTCGTGTTATTAAATTTTCTACTGACAAAAATTTTATTTCACAAAGAGTTGAAAGAGCAAAATCATTAGAAGGATATGTACCGGCAATCGAAAACTACACACCAAATATGTATTGTTACAGAAAAATTGGTGGTAGAGTTCTTTCTAACACAATTACTGTATCTAGATTCAAAGATTTTATTTCTTGGATAGAGCCGCTATGGAATAGTCGCAAAATGTTATCATCCGATATTCAAGAAGCATATCTACGTTTTTATAGAGACAAAACATTTGCAAGAGTAAAAGAATATTTTGATAGATTTGGATACACAGATACTGCTCAATGTATCAACGGAGTAGATGTTCCTCCAATAGGAGACTTATTAGACAAAATAGATTGGGTATGGATGTCAACCGGTATACCAGTAAGATTTCACGGAGATTTACATTTTGAAAACATTATAGATACTGGTAATGATTTTTGTTTACTAGATTGGAGACAAAATTTTGGAGACCTTAGTGATTACGGAGATATTTATTATGATTTTGCAAAATTATGGCACGGACTTATTGTCTCTCACGGAATAATCAATAAAAATTTATACAGCATAGATATCAATGGAACAACTGTCAACTTTGATTTATTACGAAGACATATATTAATTGATTGTGAAGTATTGTTGAAAAGATATATTGTAAGAAATCATTATGATTACCATAAAGTTATAACCCTGACAGCACTAATTTATCTAAATATAGCAGCACTACACCATCAACCATATGCGGAAATGTTATTTCATTTAGGAAAAATAATGTTATTTAATGTGACGGAATACTTAAATGAATAAAAAAAATAAAAAAGACAGATTAAGACTTGTAACACATCCTCGAAGTGGAACACATTGGGTGTTAAGAACCATTCTTGAAAACTTTCAAACACCATACAAAGATTATATGAATATGTTTGGTACTCACAAGTTCGAAGCCGACATAAGAGAACGATTCGCTAGAGCACACATAATTCATTGTAGTCGTAAAATACAACCAGTTTTGATGTCAGTCTTTAGAATGAGGGAAAGAAATGGAATTAAATTAAATGATTTTTCAACATTTATCAGAACACCATATAAAAAAATGCCTAGAATTATTGGTAATTGTAAAATTTTTCTAGATGACAAATTAGTACCACAAGCACGAAGAAGTTGGATACAAGATCAGCCAACGACCCCACCTGAATTGTGGTTACTAACAAATATGTTTTGGACAGCATATTCAGACCTAAACATAACATATGAACAAATGAAAGAAAACCAAGAAATACCACTCCTTAAAATACAAAAATTATTGGGGTGGAAAAGAAAATCAGATGAGGAAATAAAAATAGAAAAAACAGTTGGATGGCATCCTCCGGACAATAAACCATTTGATGTCTCAAACGAAGATATGGAATTTCTTAAAAGTTTTGATATATTATTTGAACAACACAGAGAAAGGTTTTTGTATGATACACTCTAGTTTACAACATGGACTAACGTTGTTAGACGATAAATACTCACATGTTCTTGAATTCGGGGTTTGTCGGGGTGAAACAATACGAACAATAAGACAAACGCTTGGCGAATCATTTGATATATTCGGATTTGATTCATTTGTTGGTTTACCAGAAGCATGGATAGACAAGGATGGAGTTGTTGTTGTTCCGCCGGAATATTTTTCTACAAATGGAGTGATACCAGATGTCAAAGGTGTAAAATTTTATCCAGGATGGTTCACAGACACATTACCTGAATATTTAAAAATAGCTGAACCAATTGCTCTTCTACACATAGATTCTGATTTGTATAGTTCTGCAAAAGAAGTGTTATGGTCTCTCAATGACCACATAGTTCCAGGAACTATAATTGTATTTGATGAGTGGTTTTATAAACATGATGAAAAATATGATGATCACGAACAAAAAGCATATAATGAGTGGGTAATAGAATTTGACAGAAAATGCGAGGTAGTACCTTTTACAGACAAAACGACTTCCGGAGAAGAGCGAAAAATAATCAGAGTAATCGAATAAGGGGGTTGATTTATGAGGATTGCACTATGCTTAAATGGAATGGCTCTTCATGAAGGGAAGAAAATAGTCGGAGGACAAATGTGGAATGGCACGACAGGAAAGAGAACTCCTGTTGAATGGAGAAGAGGACTAGAACATTACAAAAAACATATTTTTGAGCATAATGATGTTGATGTATTTATCCACACGCCAAGCGTAGAATCTAAACAAGACCTGATAAATGCATATAATCCAAAAGCAGCAGTATTCGAACCAGATCCAAAATTTGATGTTTCTGGTGCTAAAACTGATAAAAATTACCCAGATGGAATTACATCAAAAACACAAATAACTATTGCCAGATGGTATAGCATACAGCAATGCATGAAACTAAAAAGAGAATATGAAGAAGCAAACGGATTTAAATATGACATGGTAATGATTGGTCGATTCGATGTTGCATGGATGACAGATGTACACTTTGATCAATTTGATCCTGAAAATTTCTATGCATCCAATTGGTGTGTAATGAAAATGCCAAATGGACAAGGAATTAGACACGAAGATTGGTTTCTAAAAGGATGGGACAAGAAAGAAAACAAAGACTTACAACACATTCATATAGGACATCCACACACACCTCACTACCCTGCATTAGCAGATTACTGGTTTTTTGGTGGGACAGAATTAATGGATAAATTCGGGGATCTATATGATAATATAGGCAAATTTTTAAGAGAGGGTGTTCCATCTAATCATGAATTTGCTTTGAAGCAACTAAAAGTAACCGGACTTTTACAAAAATTGAAATTTGCTTTTCACATTCACAATGACTGCTTCCTAACACGTTTTGTATATTATGATTGGAGAAAATAGTATGAGTCGTATTTTTCTAGACGTAGGTGCTCACGTTGGACAAACAATAGAATTGTTGTTGAGACCAAGATTCAAAATTGATCATATAATAGGTTTTGAACCATCTCCAATATGCCACAAAGCGTTGGAGGGTAAATTCGGAAACAATGACAGAGTTACTATTGTAAAACAAGGATTGTGGTCTAGCACATGTGAAATGGATCTACACAACGAAGGGAGTCAGGGTGGAAGTGTCCATTCTGACTACCAAACAACATGTAATCCAGAACCACGGATAACAAAATGTCAATTTATAAAAGCTTCCGATTGGTTCAAAGAACATATTTCCATTGATGATGAAATATTCCTGAAACTAAATTGCGAGGGTAGTGAGTGTGAGGTGATTTTGGATCTAATAGACACAGGAGAATATGGTAAAGTTTGTGATGTGTTTATTGATTTCGATGTTCGCAAAAGTCCATCACAGAAACACAAAGAAGCTGAACTACAAAAACGTATAAAAGATATGGGAATAACAAACTTACACACTTATATGGGTGACGGCAGACATACTATTCTATTTTCTGTCGTACGATAAAAAGGAAATAAAATTATGAAACCTAATATCTTTTTATATTGGGATAATCCTCCAGGTAAAACCTCACCACCTCCATATATAGAACTTTGTTGGGAGTCTATAGCAAAACATTGTGGAGAAGATTTTAATATCAATCTTGTTACAACAGCAAATGTAAAACATTTTTTACCAGATATATCTGAAAGTTTTTTTAGTATTGCGCAAATTAACAATAAATCAAATTTTCTCAGATATACATTACTAAAAGAACTTGGTGGAATTTGGCTAGATAGTGATTTAATTTTGTTTCAAAGTCTTAAACCTATGTTAGACTTACTTAAAGATGGTATAGATTTGGTAGCAACTGCATCACCTACTCTTAACTACGGACAACCGGAGAGTGGATTTTTACTTTCTTTGAAAAACGGACCAGTTATAACAAAAGCAGTTTCAATAATTGAGCACGCCTTGAGTATGCATCCTCCAGGTCATATCTTTCAATGGGGATCATTGGGGCCAGGAACAATTCGTCAAGCAATTAGAAGAAAAAGATACCACCACTTAGACTACCGTTTCCTGATGCCAATTCCATCTTGGGAAGCATTTCGTTTTGCAGGGAAAGAATCTATTGATAAATGTTGTATTCCAGATTCATTTGGATGTATGCTTTTTCACGAAATGTTTAAACAATGTAATAGTCCATTTTTAACAATGGGTAAACAAGAATTACTAGATAGTCCAACATTATTAGGACAATTATTCAGAAAAGCAATGAGCAACTAATGAAAATAAAAGCGACTATAGTACACATATCGACACCACTAAGAATGGGGCCAATAGCTGCAACACTAGCTAGGCACGGACATCTATTTACTAATCAAAATATTTCAGACGCAGATATTTGGTTGGTAGATTGTATGCATCCACATAAGATAAGCGATCAGACAATTGAAGAACTTATAGCATTTCGCGGGCAGATAATACTAATGTCGTTGGGAGACTGGAGTTCATTCAACACACGGATGGAAGGACGTGGTTTGCCTGACGAAGTAATAGACAAGGCTGCAGCGTTTGCTAAAATTCAGTGGACACACGATGATTCTGACTACGATAGACGTATAATTGGTAAACAGATTATTATGCAACCATTTTTAATTGGTGGATTAAAAAAACCATCCAGCAATAAAAAACCGATTGTATCTTTTTATGGACTCCCCACTGGTGACTTGGATACAGAAAAAAACTTACGCATTAAAGCTTGTAATATTTTGAAAAGTCAACCATGGTTTCATGGAGGTATAGTGGGACAAGAACCCGGTGCTGATAGATGTATTTCTGGGGTAGAGGTTGGTCATCGACCAAGATATTTTTATCTTAATTCAATTAATAATTCACTTTTATCATTATGTATGCCAGGGAATAGTGTTTTGACGTATCGTCATTTTGAAAGTATGGGAATGCAGTCTTGTATTGTAAGTTGTTGTTTAGATAAATTTAAATGGTTGAATCGTATGATTCCAAATGAACATTATTTAGATGTATTGCCAGATCTATCTAATCTTATGGAAATATGTGAAAGAGCTATTTTAGACGAACAAGCAACACTTAGAATTGCAAAAAATGGATACAACTTGTATGAGGAATATTATCAACTACTTCCAGATGGTGGTATGACAGAAGCAATGTGGAATGATATTACGAAACAACTTAAAGAAGTCGGAGTGTCGATATAATGTCTGATAATAGTAAAATGTGTTTTATGACGGTAGCTAATCAACCTTACCAGAAGTATGTTCCTTGGTTTTTGTATTTTTTGAACATAGCATATCCACATGCACATAAATTAGTACTATTAGATGGAACAATAAGTAATAAAATTGGTCCTATGCTGGATTTATTGAATGGAAATTTTGAGGTAAGAGAAAACTCTTTCGAAGAATATGATACGACAGATGCTACTACGATAAAGTGTTTGAGATGGTTAGTATATGAGACAGCATTCGATCAATATGATTGTATGTCCATAGGTGATGTTGATATGGCTATTTATTCAGAACTACCATCATATATGGATCAACATTTAGCACACTGCAATCAACTACAAATACCTTATAGTAATTTCATACGCCCAACACAACCACGTCGTGTATGTGGAATACACGTTATTAAACCCAGAGAGTGGTTTGCCGCAATGCTCCCTGTTATGAAAAAATACAGACAAATGTTAAAAAATGGCGAAATAAAGCTACCAGAGCAAGGATTCAATGAACAACTGTTACTGAAAATGATTGTTGAATCAAGCCTTGGGGAACCACCGAATAATTTATCAGAAACATATTGGCCGTCATTAACTACCTCAAATCATCATGGCACACACATTCGTCTTGCTGAACATGGGGGTATTCGTGGGTTACAAGGTGCAAGAAATTATAAATACCATAAAACAGAAATAATTAATGCAACTGAAACACAGTTGTTCAAACAGTTATCGGACATGTCTCCTGTAATCGGACGTATGTTACAACAAATCGCCGATATTTATAGAAATTTCTAATTTTGTGAAATATAAGATTTATTTCTAGGTATAATAAGATATGATCAAGTTCAAAAAATGTAAATGCCAAGTCGAAAGAGGCAATTTCAAGATAAACGAAATTCCTCTTGATTGTCCAGCTGTTTGGGAGTTATTAGCCACAGGTAATACAATAGGAATATTTCAGCTTGAAAAAAGTTTGGGACAAGACTGGGCTAGAAAAACACGAGCAAAAAATATAGAAGAGCTTGCTGCTTTAACTGCACTTCTACGGCCCGGACCCCTTGAATCTTCGATGACACAAGATTATGTGGATATAAAATTCAAGAGAAAAAAAAATACATACATCCATCCAGCACTTAAGCTTATCTTAGATCCAACGTATGGTTGTATGGTTTATCAAGAACAAGCCATAAAAATAGCTACAGATTTAGCTGGATTAAGTCCTGAAAGTGCTGATGAATTGAGAAAAGCTATTGGAAAAAAAGATCCGAAGCTTATGGCAAAAATTAAGGAAAAATTTATAAATGGATCAAAAACCCATAAAAACATAGATGAAGAAATTGCTGAGGAAATTTTTGGTTGGATAGAAAAATGTCAGAGATATAGTTTTAACAAATGTGTCTCAGGAGAAACTGTAATAAGAAGACCCAATGGTGGTAAACACATCAAAGGTTCTGAATATACAGTGGAACATATGTATCGTGTAAAGAATGACATTGTTTATGCGAAACAATGTGGACATGAATCACTAAGAAGAAAATGGAAAACAAGTGGTAATTATGGCAAAGGTCTTTCTATGTGTGCTGATGGAATGGTACGTCAAAATACCGTACAAGATATTCAGCCAGCAGGAAGAAAAAGGGTGTTTAAAGTAACACTAGCAAATGGATCTACAATTTCTGTTACGTCAAATCATAAATTTCCGACACCAAATGGAGAAAAAACATTAGCAGAATTATCTGTTGGAGATTCCTTATATATATGTGGGATAGTTGGACGAGGAGAAAAGGGCTATCCAGCACAAACTGTTAAAATTGAGTCAATAGTTACTGATGGTGTAGTAGATACGTGGGACGTAACAATGACTGGCCCAAATCATAATCTGGTGGTAAATGATGATATTATCACATGTAATTCTCACGCAGTTAGTTATGGACTAATAGCATATCAAACAGCATGGGCAAAATGTCACTTCCCAAAAGAATTTTTTACATCATACTTAACATTTTCTGGATATAAGACCGATCCAAAAGATGAGATATACAGACTTGTTCAGGATGCAAGATTGTTTGGTGTAAGTGTTTTGCAACCAGATATAAGAAGAGGTAATGTTAATTTTAAGGTAGTGGATGGTGTCAAAAACAGTATTGCATTTGGGTTATCCCACATAAGAGGTGTTGGAGCATCTGCTATAGAAAAAATTATAGAATCACAACAATCCATAGTAACATGGAATGATTTTTTGGCTTCTGTTCCAGATTTTCACAGAAATGTAGGAATAGCTCTCATCAAATCAGGGGCATGTGATTGTTTTGGTATGGGTAGAAGTGAGATGGTAAGAGAACTCGAAGCGATATTGGGAACACAAACCGTAGACTCTTTGGGTAAAAAAGTTGAAATAAAAGGTTTGACAGCGAAAGAACGTGAGTATTTTTTTGATAAGCTGAAAGAAGATGGAAATACATCAAAAGAAGTTTTATCTCAAATGTCTCATCCACCGAGTAAGAAAACCAAAACTACTAAACAAATGTTGAAGACAGAATTACTAGAGGCTTCAAGGAATTATCTTGGACAAGCTATGGAGGCGTTTGATAAAATAGTAGACGGTGATGGTGATTTTGTTTATACGTCGCAAGACGAAAAAGAGATGTGGCTAGACTCACTGAAAGGTAGGAAAAAGGCCGAACTACAAAAATTACTAATTGATAATGGATATAAGGACGTAGTAACCAAACCTCCATGTGCTAGCGATGCAAGAAGAAGGGCTATGTCTGATAAAGTAGAATTACTTAGTTCTGAAATTAGAGATACAAATTTGGCGAATGCTACAGCAGAAAAACATTTTCTTGGAATTTCACTGTCGTGTTCTCCAGCCGACGATATGGATCGTGACATATCAACCCATACCTGCTTGGAGGTTGCTAGATCTCCAAATGATGAAAGTATAATAGTATGTGTTATTATAGATTCAGTGAAACACACAAAAACCAAAAGAGGGAAAAATCCTGGACAACCTATGTGTTTTTTGACCGTTTCTGACGCAACATATTCGATAGATCATGCTGTAGTTTTTCCCGGAGAATTTGAAACACTGAGGGGTTTGTGTAAAGAAGATATAATATGTTTGCTCTATGGAGAAAAAAAGAACGGAAGTTTTATTGTTAAAAATATACAAAAACTTATGTAATATTAGAAACAAAAAATAGAATTATTTGTATAATTCTATGATTAATTATTCACAATACTAGAAAGGTAAAACAATGGCTGAATTAAGCGTAAATGGAATTGGAGTTGCTACGGCTGATCCAGAAATAAAAAAAGCTGGAGAGTTTGATCTATGTACAGTTAATCTAGCTTTTAACAAGAGCTTTAAGAGAAAGAATGAAGATAGTTACAGCCAACAAACAACATTTTTGAGGTGTCAAATTTGGGGAAACAAAGCTGTAAGGATGGCGGAATTGATTGGAAAGGGGGATTTATTGTACGTCTCTGGGTATCTAAAGCAAGATACGTGGACAGATGACGACGGAAACAAAAAAGTAGCTTATACACTTGAAGCTAAGGATTTTCAAAAGTGTGAAAAAAGTAAGTCAAAAAATACCACAACAAAAAGCAAGAAAAAGGACGATAGTCCTCCAGTAGAGGCAGAAGTTGCTGATGGTGGTGGTGATGACAATATCCCGTTTTAAGATTATAGTATGACAGAAGAAGATTCTATATTAAATTTCATAGAGTGTCTCGCAATAAAAATCGAGAGACTATATAAAAATAGGTGTGCTGATATCGATGATTATATTCAAGCGGGCCATATGAAATTATTGGAAATAAACCACAAAAGGGGTCGTGTAACCAATTTTAAAGCTTATGCTATTGTAGCTATAGCTAGGGCAATGAGGGATACTGCCGTAAGTGGAATGTGTGCTGTATCAGCGCCATACAGAATCAAAAGAAGGGTACACAAAATAGAATCTTTGTTGAATAAGGAATATACAGAGAGAGAGATATGCGATTTATTACAAATCAGCATGAAACAACTAGTGTATTTAAGATCTCTAATCCAGGTTAGTTCACTACATATGATGTCAAGTGAACCATCGGATAGTTGCGAACCTTTTTGTGTTCTTACTGATATTTTATCGTCAGACAAACTGGAACAAGATGATAAAGATTTCATTTGTTTATTGCTGAGTGATGCTAAGATAGAATCAGGACTTAGTAGGAAACAAACATATACAAAAACTATTAAGTTAAGACCTAAACTGGAAGAAAGTGGATATGGAAAATAAACCAAAACGTCGAATATTATTTGTTGGTGAAGCTAGTTTCTTAGCCACTGGATTCAGTACGTACTGGAATGAAGTAATAAAAAGATTGTACGATACGGGAGAATTCGAAATAGCTGAGTTGGGAAGTTATGCCCACGATGATGACCCAAGATGCGGACAAGTGCCTTGGAAATTTTATCCAGCAGCACCAGCAAGATCAGACCAAAATGCTATGAGAATATATTCTGGTCAAAAAAATACAAATCAATTTGGTGAATGGAGATTCGAAAGTACTTGCCTTCATTTTAAACCAGATATAGTTTGTGGAATTCGTGACTGGTGGATGGATGAATTTATTTTAAGATCACCACTAAGAAATAAATTTAAATTTATATGGATGCCAACAATAGATGGTGAACCACAGAGGGAATTATGGTTGGATTCATATCGTCAGTGTGACCGTATATTGACATATTCTGATTATGGAATGAATTTATTAGAGAAAACCAGCAGAAAAGGAACAGAACTTGTTACCGTAGCTTCTCCTGGAGCAGACCTTGAGGTATTTACTCCTCCAATAGACAAAAAAGACCACAAAAGAAGATTGGGAATTGATCCAAATTCCTTGATTGTTGGCACAGTAATGAGAAACCAAAAAAGAAAGTTATACTACGACTTGATAGAAGCATTCAGTATGTGGATAAATAGGTCAAATTCTAAAGGACACACAGATCTAACCAAAAGAACATTCTTGTATTTACATACTAGCTACCCAGATGTTGGATATGATATTGGGAAAGCAATAAAAGAATTTAATGTTGGCAATAAAGTTATTATGACATATTTGTGTAGCAATTGCCAAACAGCTTATCCGGCATTCTTTTCAGAAGAAATGATGGTTTGTCGTAAGTGTGGAGTATTGGCTGCACATCCACCAAATGCAAACCATTCTTGTCCAAGAAATGTCCTAGCAGACATAATGAAATCATTTGATCTCTACGTACAATATTCTATCTGTGAAGGATTCGGTATGCCATGCGCAGAAGCACAAGCTTGTGGTGTCCCAGTAGCCGCCGTGGATTATTCTGCTATGCAAGATCACTTAAAATGTCCGGGATCGATACCTATAGATGTCGAGAGATTTTTCTGGGAAGCAATAATAGAGACAGAACAAAAGCGTGCGCTACCAAGCAATAAGGATTTTGTTAACAAATTAGATAAGTTCTTGAAATTATCAGAAGAAACACGAAATGAGAAAAATAAACAAACCAGAGCATATATGGAAGAGTTAGTAGACACATATAAGCAAGACGAGAAAATGAGGAGAAGGGGTTGGGAAAGAACTGCTGCTATTTGGGGTGAGGTTCTCAGAGAAACCAATATATATGACAACAAAAAGACGTGGTTTAATACCGTACCAACAATAAGAAAGCCTAGCCCAAAACCACCAGAAGACAATATGAACAATGTTGAATTTGTTAATTGGGTTATAGGGACATTCTGGGGTAGACCAGACATGCTTAATACACAGTTTTCTGGAGAATGGCTTAAGGCACTAAATAGTGGATCAAGAACATCTGGAGACAGGAGAATCCCATTCAATAGAAAAATGATGGTAGAACATTTTAACCAGCTTGTTGATCAAGCAAATGAATTTGAAATCAAGAGATGTTCTGCTATGTCAAATAACGAAACAAATGAAGTTAAAGTAACGGTGATATAATATGAAAATAGCCTATTTATCTGTTTACAGAGATTCTACTGGATACGCTAACCAAGCAGTAAATAATATGTTAGCAATGGACTCCGTTGGGTTAGATGTAGTTGCTAGGTCAATTAGGTTGTCCAATAATACGAATGAAGCATTATCTAATAGGGTTAGACATTTAGAAGATAAACAAACTGACGGAGTAGATGTCGTAATCCAACATATTTTACCGCATATGTTTGAATTTAAAAGTGGTATTAAAAATATAGGATTGTTTGATTGGGAAACCACTCACTTCGATAGATCAAACTGGCCACAATGTTGTAACATGATGGATGAAATTTGGGTTCCGTCACTTCAAAATGTTGCTGCAGCAAAACAAAGCAATGTCCAAGTACCCATAAAGATTTTGCCGTGTGCTGGAGATATATTGAGGTTTAACAAAGACAAACAACCGCTCAACATTCAAAAACTAAAAGATAAGTGCGTATTTTATACAATAGGTGAATTAAGTCGTAGAAAAAATATCATAGCAATAATCAGAGCATTTTATGGGACATTCACGTCCAGAGATAATGTAGCGTTAGTAATAAAAACAAGTTCACCAAATCAATCACCGGCAGACGTAACAGAACTTATAAAGAAAATGTGTATAGACATAAAAAAATCAATGCACCTATACATAGAACATGATTATTATCCACCAGTGATATGTATTTCAGATTTTCTAACAGACATAGAAATAGATAGATTGCATTTGTCTGGCGACGTATTTGTTTCTGCAAGTCACGGAGAAGCTTGGGGAATACCAGCACATGACGCTATGGGATTTAGTAATCCAGTAATTCTAAGCAATTGGGGATCATATCCAGAACTAGTTCTAGAAATGGCTAGTTCATATTGGAACCCAGATACACAAAAATTCACCAATTCAGGAGATATAGATTGTGGATGGCTTATTGATGGATGCTTAACGTCTTGTTTTGGTCAGACAGATAGTTTCCCAGACTTATATACTGGAAATGAATTGTGGTTTGAACCAAATATTGAACATCTAGGATCTTGTATGAAATCAGCATACGGAGAGTGGGGGTCTGGACTTTTGGCGGAAAAAGGTAAAGCTGCCCACAACAGAGCTAAGAAATTTAGCTATACAAATGTTGGAAAAATTGCAAAACAATTACTTGAGGATTCTGGAGAATAAAATGTCATCACCAATGTCATCGGTACTTAGGTCGATAAACAAAGATAAAAGTCGTCCATTAAATATTCTATACGCTAATAATCATGAAGCTTATAGTGCTACACTAGCAAAAACAGGACACAATTTTTTCGTATTGTCTCACCCAAGATTCCATCCGTGGGATGTAAAAGAAAGACCAACACCTCCCAACTTCTTTTTCTTGTCTGGCGATAGTATCGAAAAACAAATAAAACCAGAAATGTGTTTTGATTTAGTTCTTACTCAGAATAGAGTAGACCACTATCCAATATTATCACAAATTGCTGCACAATTAAATTGTCCGTTACTTCAAATGGAACACACTCTTCCTTGGCCAGATTGGGACGACAATATTATAGAACAAGTGGGACATCAGCGATGTAGTCATAATATTTTTGTTTCTGATTTTTCTACAGGTGCATGGTTTCATGAACCAGATGATCCAAATATTTCAATAATTAAACATGGTATGGATACAAATTATTGGAATGGGTGGGTTGGTGGAGATGGTAAGGTGATGACGGCAGTATGGGATTATATCAAAAGAGATAGAATTTGTGGATTTTCAATATGGAAAGAAGTAACTAAAGACTTAGAAACCAACCCATGGGGAGAGACTCCAGGGTTGTCAGTTATGGCAGATAACTCAGATCATTTACTAGACCTATATAGGAATGCCTCTGTGTTTTTAAACACAACACTATGGTCTTCTTGTCCATTTTCTTTGTTAGAGGCCATGTCTGTCGGATGTCCGATTGTTACAACAGCTACAACAATGATGCCAGAGTTTATTCAAAATGGAGTAAACGGTTTCATAACAAATAATCCAGAAACAATGAGAGAAAAATTGGTAGAATTAATTAATAATAAAGACATGGCTAAAGAAATAGGAGCAGCAGGAAGACAGACAGTTATAGAGCATTTTGGACAACAACGTTTTCTTGACGAGTGGAATGAAGCATTTTTCAAAACAATACAATGCCCAATTGGGAGATAAAAATGAAGTTAAACCTAGGATGTGGTCAAGACGTAAGAAACGGATATGTTAACATAGATAGATTACCTTCTAATTGTTCAGATCCTTCTGTATACAGGCAGGGTGATATAACATCTTTGGATTGGATGGCAGAAGACGGTTCTGTGGAAGAAATTTTAGCATTAGATTGTGTTGAATATGTTGATCATAATTTTATAAATGATACAATTGTTAATTGGGTGAATAAGCTTAAGGTTGGTGGAGTAATTAGAATGTTATTCCCAGACTGTTATTCTGTAGCCAAAGCTTTTATGCAAGGACAACTAGACCTAAAACAATATACCCAAATTACTTTTGGATTTGACTCAAAAATTGATAACAGAAAGTCTATGATAGATGTCTTAACAGTTATCTCTTTATTAGAAAAATCTGGCCTAAATATTGTAGTTAAAAGATATGAGGGTATAGCTTTTTACCTGGAGGCTGAAAAATGCTAACAACTGGATGTAATGGGTGTTGTTTCTTTTTGTGCAATGAGAGTAAATGTTCACTAAACCAACTTTGTGTTTCTAATGGAAATAGAACAGTAGCTCCTGGATATTGTCGTCAATGTAGAAGTATTGAATGGAGTAAAAAACAACCGGTATCGGGAGTACAAAAATTACTTAACAAAGTAATAGAAGAAAATGTCCTTAAATTTGATCTTTTTGTTTTTTTCGATGAACAGGTACATTCGCATGAATCTCTTACAGCCACATTAGATTCAGATTGGTATCTTAAATATGCAAGAAAAGTCACTATTGTAGATGTTACTGGTTTCGGGGAAAGACAAAATATAGCACTAAATTATTTACAAACTCAAAACCATAAAATACCAACTACTGTGGATAGTAGTGTTGAAAAAGAGCCGTTAGACAGTACGGAAACAACAATGCGAAGATTATTGAAAACAGTTAAATCTCCGTTTTTTATGACAATAAATGCTGGAAAAGTGTTATTTAACACTGATAAATTAGCATCACAGATAAGAATGATGCCAACAAGAGTAATTAGTTGGTCTTTTCCCTTAATGATTAATGGAACTGCTGTCATTGACAAAACTCTTAACAATGGATTATTTTTAACCAAACCATATAAAAATATGGTAATGATATCTGAAAATAAATCTTTTTCAGAGCAACTAGCTATAGAAGAAGAAGAGTCAGGAATGGGATTAGTTTGGTTTATGGATGATTGTGGATTAGTATAAAATGGACAAAGAAAACATTACTATTATAATAGCAACAGAAAATAATGTGAATACAATTGTTCGTGCAATTGAATCAGTATCTAAGGGTTTTAGAATTGCTGATCAAATAATTGTGGGAGACAATGATAGTACTGACGGGACATATGAAAAATTATGTTCGATACTTGGTGCGGATAGTGTTACAATAGACGGACAAACTGGACTTCCCCCCGAATTTGATGGGAAATATAATGGAGTTCCTATAAAAATTTTCAGAAAAAGAAAAACAACCATAGGACATACACTGAATATAGCAATGCAAAGAAAATGGCAAGGTGTCACTCTTTTTGGATTTTTAGATCCAACTAGCTGGTATGCTCCAGATAAGATAATTCAATCAGTATATACTTTTAACAGTGTAAAGTCCGTGGCGTGTGTTGTTAGTGACTGTGACAATCATCACGAAGACGGGCGAGTTGAAAGAATTTTCAGAAAATCATATAGTGCCAATAGATTGAATGATGGATTTTTGTTTGATACAAACTTTCTTATTAGACCACAAATTTTGCAAAAAATGGGTGGAGGTTTTAACGAACAACTAATGGTCAGATATGATTACGATATGTGTGTTAGAATATCAGAGGTTGGTTTAGTCTATCATATTCCGGCACCACTACACCATAATATAGTTAAACCACTAGATGAATCTGTAAAAAAATTGATACAACAAGAAGAAAATGCCGTTAGAGAGTTTATTAATACTAGACAGGAAAATACTGATGGCAAAAAAGAATAAAAATAAACAACATAAGATGGCTTGTGCAAGACAGAGAAAAGCAGCCGAAGAGGTTGGTGAAATTGGATTGAGTCTATCCGATGATATTTTCACTGTTGGGTTTGTATTTGAGCATCTAGCTATATCGCAATTAACATATTTGGGGATACATTCTATTAATGAATTATGTAGAAAATATGCTGGAATAGATATAGCAATATTTACGCAACACATGATTCCACCATGTGTAGTGCCTACATGTCCAGTTTTTAATACTTCTCGCCTTATTAGTTGGGGCAACTATCCTTTGATAACTACAAGTATTGGGACAACTACAGAAGCGCTGATTACAAATGCGTCCAAAATATATCATTATGTTTTTGATCTTGATTTTATTGATAATAAAATTTTAGCATTAAGAAACATTAATTCTACTTTCTGCGATAATAGAGTTGAGGTTATTACAAGACATGAATCTCACAAGGAAGTAATTGAGAGGGAATTCGGAATAAAAGTCTGTGATACAATAATTCCAGACTGTAATGTCGATAAACTAGTACGGATTGCCATAACGGAGACAAAAAATGGATAATGAACTAAAGTCGCCAACCAGAATGAGTAAAACAGAAATAAAGGAAGAACTAATAAAGTGTGGGTATGAAGACAGTAAAATAAATACAATGAAGAGACCAGAACTATTGGACACATTGAGAGAACACAGAAAGGGTCAGAAAACTGTTGGTTTTGTTATCACGGAAAATCAGGACGACGAAGATGATGTAGGAATTGAAATAACAACTCCTTTTACTTCAAAGTCAGAATTTACAGATACATTACCGTTATGTTCTGGTGTAGTAACTTCACCGAGCGATACTCGGTGGACCGACGATGAGCCAACACCTCCAAGTCCTAGTGATCCAGAGTGGACTCAATACGTTCTTGGTTTATTTATGGATGATGAAGTTGATGGTAAAAACCCAAGAGTTGAAGGTCTTAGAAGAGTAGCTGGTTTGCTTGTCGGAGAACTAATGGAGGAAGGGTGTGATTTAATTGCTACCCCATGTGAAGATAATAGGTATAGAGCGTGTTGTAAAGCATGGGGTATTTTCCTTACACCAATGGGCACGAAAAGATTTGAAGCATTGGCTGACGCGAATCAGGATAACTGCATGGATGATTTTTCTACATATCTAGTTTCTATGGCTGATACTAGAGCTAAGGGTAGAATGTTTAGGAATGCTTTGGGGCTGAAAAGGGTTGTAGCTGCTGAAGAAATAAACAAAACGCTGTCCCTTAGTACGGAGATACAGCCGGGAGGAAGTGTTCATGCTGGACAAATAGCTGCATTAAGATTAATAGCTGGAAGAGAAGATTTTCATATTCCATCAATACTAGAGAAGCTTGGAATAGAATGTAAACTTAGTGAAAAAACAGGTGATGTTGATTTGACAAATTTAACATATCAGCAAGCAACTGACGTAGTAAGAGAAATGAGACAAATGATGGACAACAAAGGAAAAGACAATGACTAGAGACCAAAAAGATAATTTTTCAAGTGACCTTACTTTCTATAAAGCTAGAACATCTGGTGATGGTTGTGCATCTCAATGGAGTTTTAGGCCAGACAAACAAAGTGTGTTTCTGGAAATGGCTAAACAAACTGGGAAAAACGACAACGGAAACGCAACATTTGGATGGAAAGATGGTAAGATTGTATTTAAGCTAGGTGTCTCTGATATTGGTGAGTTGTTGGCTGTAGTAACCGGAATTCAAAGAGGTGTCGGGCCGTTTGATAGAAAGACGTCTAAGCACAAAGGATTGTATCATTCAAATACAAAAGGCAATGCGGTTCTATATTTTGGATTAGATGATAACGATAGATACAACATATACTTAAGTGTAAAGAGAGATTCTGAACAAATAGCTATGAGGCATACTTTTAGTAATGGGGAAGTCTGTGTTTTGGCGGTATTATTAAGAAAAGCAGTAGAAGAAATTTATAAATGGTAATTATTGATTGTTTTGTTCTATTCTCAAAACAATAGCTTCTAATACCTTTATGTCAGACCTTAAGCCGCCTATGGTGTCTTTCATCTCATCTATGCCGTCTCTCAGTTTCTCTACAGCTTTAGTGAAACTGTCTAACTGTGTAGTTGATTGGTCTTCAATTTGTTGTATTTTTGAAGTATTGTTTTTGATGCAATCTTCTATGTGTTGTTTTTCTGCGCCAAAAGTGTATGCAGTACTGATAACACCGCCTACTAAACCAAATAATACACATAGAACACCATAAAATGTTTGTTGTTTTTTTGTCATGATTTATTGTCCTAACTCAATTTTGTTAAGTAAGTCTAGTTCCCAGTTGTCTCTAGTTATGACTATAAAATTCAGACCTTTACTCTCATAAAACTTTACTTTTCTTACGAGCTTGTCGTTAGCTCTTACTTCCATTAAACCATCATATTCAACCCATAAATCATAATCTGGTAAATAAAAATCACATATACTTCTACTTGGTTTAGGTAAACGCTTATGTGGCTGATAATTTATATCATTAAGAAAAAACCAATCTGCAATTTTAGTTTCAGATATAGAATCGTATATTTCACCATCTAGTCCTAATGCGTTTTGCCACATAGTATTATCTCTAAAAAAATGGGGGTTATCCGCGTCGGGTCACGGAATACCCCCAAATATTTCAAACAAAATCTCTATAGATACTCAAGTTGTACATATAGACCAAAATTCTCTTTAGACCCTATGCTTGTTGGAGTAGCGGATAATCCCACGTACCAATCATGCCTAGTATCTTGAGTGTCTGTTCCTGATGGACTTAGTCCACCGCTACCAGCACTGCTTAGCAATGGAACAACAACACTTGAACCAGATGCTGCGATCCATCCAGAGTGACTAGCAGGAGCTTCTGCAGTACCTGAAGAACTAACTCCAGAACCACCATTATTAATCTGAAGTACCTGAGTCGTAACTCCCTCTGCACCAGTTGTGATGGTTGTTCTGTCGAAAATTCTAAGCTCACAGTTTTGCGTTTTAACCGCAGTATCGTAGCCAAATCTTATATTCAGAACACCAGAATTAATTGCCACTGCTGATGGAGCAACCGCCGCACCACCATTGACAGTTAATGACTGAGTGGACACGTACTTAGTATTTGTAAGTTCAGTTTCTCCATTATCTGCTCCACCATCTCCGTCGCAAATAAATGTACTATCCTGATACTCCCCGACTTGAACCGAAGTTCCAAAGGATGCACCAAAGAAACCAACACCTGACGAATTTAAATCAGTCCATGTGCCACCACCTTCACCACCGTAAAAATTGATTGTAGCTGCCATGTTTTCACCTCCTTCCATTAGTTATATATTATACTAACTTATTATACACCATTCATTAAAAGCAATTGCTAATATCCATCGGGTAATTCACCAGAATATCCAGATGGCATCCAATTTTCTGGTTTCTGACCAATCCCGTCATTTAAGTACATACCACCGGAAGGCTCATTGCGAACCACAGCTACTCCACTCTGCCATATTTGCTCGGCTTTGTCTAGGTATGTTTTTGCTATTCCAAGAGGCAATAACCCACTTTGCCACTGATTAATGTAATTAGCTAATTCATCATATCCAATGCGATTATCTTGGTTAGTATCTGCTGGATGATAACCTTCGTTTACACCAGTTGCTAGATTTAATACAATAGATGGTTCGTCAAAGGATGCAAAGTTGTTCGTACCACCAAGGGTGCATCCTGGTGATTTTTCCCCACCAGTATTTCTTATCGCATAAAACGTGAATTTTATTTTTCTAGTACCAGACGGTAATGTTACTGTAGTTTCATTTTTATGCCACTCAGCTGTTGTGTCTTGCCCAAACGTATACCCAGAAATAAGTGTAGTATCATTGTAAAAATTAAATACACCCTCACCAGAATCGTTAGATGCTTGATCAGTTGTTGCTTGATATAAACCAATTGTTGCTGTATATAATTCATTATCTATTGCATCTCTAGATACGCCCAATTTATCCGTCAAGAATATTGTTTGAGACGTAGATCCAGATGGTAAACTTGGTGCTTGGAAATAATAATCATGACCATCCCTTGACGCCGGATACAAACTAGTTAAAGGTTCATTGGGATGTGATAACGAATGATTTATCACAGAAGATGGACTAAATGGATGAAAATAACTATCTGGATCTATTTTAAAGTTAAAAGTATTGTCTTGAGAATTTATCAACCAATCCACACCAGATGCAACTACTGGTGGTGTAATCGGATCTGTCCAATTGCTAGTAACATCATCTAAATCTAAATCAGTTATGGCATTGTCCATTCTGAGAGGAACTACATATAGTGAATTTGTATCATACAGCACATATGGATACACACCTATTGGAGAAAGATTATTATCTGTTGGATATTTTTGTGTATTCCAAACCGCAACTGGATGGGTCAAAAATGTATAATAGTTTCCATCAGAATCTTTTATGACCTCTCCTCTAAAAGGAAATCTTGCTGGTGATGATGGAATTATGTTATCACAAGTATATACCCAGACGGTTGGATATAATTCATCAAAAAGACGATAGCTATCTCCTTCAACTATATCTCCATTAATATATCTTATCTTATAATCATAACTAATGGTTCCACTATATTGTGGATTTGGAATAGTTGCTTGTCCATCGGTTGTTTGTCTATCAGACCTATTTATTATATACTGAGGACTAATATCCCACCTATTATAGTATTCTATTGACGATCCTTCTTCTCCATACTGTTTCCATCCAGGAATATACATACTCTTTTTTTGATACAAGAATGGAACATTATCTGCCACAGACCATTCCAATAAATTACTTCCCAATAAATCAAATTCTGTATCTTCAGAACTAGCATGTTCCACAACGATATAAGCTGTGTGTAATTGAACCCAATTACCTAACGTATGACCACTATGGCACGCACCTATTTGTAATACATCAATATCATCCCAAGTCCATGGTTCATTTGTAACTGGATTATATGGCCAGTCTGCCATGGAAAAACTATTTGGAATAACGTTAGGAGAACCACCGTATGTAACATAATCAGTGTTTCCTGGACACGGGTTGTCTGAAATAAAATCAACATAACTACTAGAACCAGATGGAACTCTTATTGTATGATATTGTTTATCTGTTGGTAAATCTACACCCTTATGAGAATCTTGCAAACATGTCCATATTCTATAAATAGCAGGAAGAGTATTTTCTCCAAGTTCTGGATGTATATTCGGGGAATAATTTGTTGCACCACCGAGACCATATCCACCAGCAAGTGGTTGTTTTCCGTAGTATTTTTGTCTTGGATGTCTGTTCGGAAAATGTGGTGTTCCACTCACGGATGGGGGTCTTTTAAGATAGAAAAATTGTTTATGAACTTGCATACCAGAAACTGAACCAGATGGTTCATCAACTAATTCTCCGTGGAATAGCCACTTACCAGACAGTAAGTATGGATCATCAGCATTAGTAACCATAGGATTGCTCTCTTGTGGTTGCACTATCTGATATCTATAATCTGTTTCATAGTCAGCATACAATTCTTCATTACCAGTATTAATGTATGGATATCTTTCACCACTGGTAGCTATATCTGTCAAAAAATAACGAGGAGGATTTGTTACTGGATCAGCAACTGTTTCTGGTATCCAGTCGTATATTATCTCTCCACTACCGTCCCAATCAACATGAATAACTGTTAATTTTGTTCTATGGGGAATCATACTATCGTTTGATGAGCCCAATCTATTTGGAGCATCAACAAAATATGGATTACCACTAGCAACCAATGCTCCAAAACGATGGTCTGGTAACCATGTATCATGTTTTCTTGATTGAGTAGATATGGGTCCAGTATCATTACCTTTAACGTCAGAACCCCAATAGTTGTCATCCATTTCCATTGCTGTAAATTTTAACTTATAATTTGGATTCCATTCCAAGCTTTCGTGAGAAGAAAATGGTGGATCGAAATGTTTTGACGGATAAGAACCAGAAGGATCTCTTATATCATTCATAATCACGTTATCAAAAAAGAATCTAGGGCCTACTACGCCAGACGAAGAAGAGTTATCAACTACCCTACCTAGATAAGCGCTTTGTCTACCGATTGATTCACTTGTCCACCCAGCTGTCTCATTAGACATATTAGTTACATGTTGTATGTCCAGATTTCCGTTAACCCAGACATATACTAATCCAAGATTATCTCCATAAAAATACTGACCACTACCATAATTTTCTGGTGGCCATGCTGTTTGATCATGTCCAGGAAGCATTGCATTTGGATATTTCGGTTGACCATTAGCTGGCCAAGATTCTATCCTCAATGGATATTCTTTTTCGGAATTAACCGATTCTGCTCCAGCTATATTTGGCGGATTCTCTGGGTTATGTTCATATGCTTTAAAGAATGGTACGTATGTACCAAACTGAGATTCGTAAAAACCAAACAATCCATATGGAGATGGTCCGACACGACTTAATCCCCAGTCTTGATATGCTGCAACAAAAACTTGAATTTCATGCCATTTATCTGCTTCTAGGTGAATATTTCCAGTTTTGCCAGTACCTATCCACGCATTCCCAATTTTACCACCATCTGGTTGTGTAACATGCAATGGAGCACCTTGTGCCCTTAAATAACCACTGTCTATGTTTAGACAGAAGTCGCTAGACACTTCTCCTGTATTTGATCTGTGTATCCCCAATACTTCTCCACTATCTGTCATTGTGTACATAAAATCAAACTTGAGATACAATCCATTAACGTTGTGATCTCTGTCTGGAGATGTCATATCACCATAGCCGCCAATTGGTAACTGAAATGCAAATTCTGGATGATCAACACTTTGGGTCCATGTTTCGAGACAATATTCCCCATGACCACCTTTTATTCCGTAGTTTTTCAGGATTTCTCTGTGTGATACTACTCTGGAATTTTGTCCTCTAATGTGTGAATGTATAATGTGTCCATCACTATTATCCCATCCGTCATAGACGTATGGCATATTTGCTATAAAGGGAGAAAATGGAAGCATATGTTCCTGTCCCTGACCAAAAGATAGCGTATACATTCTCATATGAAATACCTATAGATATTCTACTTCAAATGTTATCCCAAATTGTTTGTCGCCAAGTTGTGTTGGAGAACACGTTAATGCTATATACCAATCATGTCTAGTACTAGTCTGTTCTCCACCTCCCTGTCTAACACCAGATAACCCAGGAGAATCAACTAGACCAATATAGTTTGTACCACTAGAACTAACATCAGTCCACGTAGCGTCACTATGCGAACTTTCTATTGTTTGCAATCTACTAGGATGGCGTATTTCTGCTAAGTAAAATGTTAAATTTTCTGCTGGAGTCGCTTTGTTAGCAACACTACCTGTAAAACTTCCATCAAAAATCCACACTTTTGCATTTTGACATCTGATAGCTTCTGGATGTGTAAATCTAGGATTTATTGTCGCTAATTCGTTCGGTAAATTACTCATAGATATACCAGAACCACTCTGTCCGTGTATTACAGTTGATGCTGTATCGTATTTATTATTATTACATTCATATCCCTGGACAGTACCACTTCCATTTGTAGTAAATGTATATCCATTATAAGAACCTATAGATACGGGATCGTCAAACCCATTATCTCCGTAAAACCCTAGTCCGGAACTTACAGGAACCAAAGTATCCTCACCGGCATATAAATTAAATGATGGCATATTTTCCCCCTTCTATAGATAGTTTATACACCTAAAGAGACACCTCGTATTCCATAGAACCAAATTTATTCCCGGCAACAGTAAAGGACGCCTCAATACTTGACCACTCCAGAACATCTCTGGCGGTAGATGGATCATTTTCCCAAAGACTATACAATACAGCACGCGGATAAACATACATCCACGGGTCATACCCAAGTAATTCGCCCCACCATTTCCACCAATAAGTACCATATGGCCACCAAGCATCTTCATGAATAATATATGCTTCGGCTTTTTGTCTTATCCAGTGGCGATTACATGCTTTTATTCTCATTTTAATAGTATTACATCCAGGAGCAAGAGTAAACGTTTTCGAAAATGGGACTACAACCTCATGATCTGATGCAAAAGGAGTCAAACCACCATCTCCGTCTGGCCCACCAGCAATACCTCCTATTGTGATGTCTGAAAATGTATCTTCAAAATCTTCTGATTCAGATATTGATGATTTATCCAACCAAGATCTATCCCAAGAATATTTATTTGCAACTTCAAGTGAAACTTCAGCTTTTTTATACATCCACTCCTCTGGGCCAAAAGTAATTTCATCAGGAGTTATGTCTTCTTGCCAATCATCTTCGCTAAGAGGAACACTACCGTATCTTTTTGTCAAATGCCAATTGTATACTCCTACGTTTTTTATTAAATTTTTAATTTTAACTTCACCGGTAACAGTTACTGTAGTTGGTTGCGGATTATTTAGATCATCCGGAATATCTGAAACGTGTATCAAAAAATCTGAATACATTTTAGCAGCAGTTTTAAAACCACGACCACTCCATTCATCAACAACAATAACCGCTCCAGCAGCTTCTGTGTATTCTTCTCTTGGCCATTGACAATCAAACCAATAAGTTGATCCTGTTGTTCTTAATGGAACAATATTCACAACAGAATTAAGTTCTGTTAAAGACCTGTATTCATTTAATCCATCAGAACCATCATGATATGATTCAGAACCAGTGAGAACTTTTAATGCTTGTGATGGAGAAAGCACCTCACATTGATGTATGACTTTTCCTCCCTGCTCCCAATTGCTGTTATCTAATAAATTTATACTTGGAAAATCTGAGGCATCACTTGGCATCTCACCATATTGATTATATATATCAGGATCATCAAGAATAAAAGTTAATTCACTTTTGTCTATTAGTGCAGAACTCGAATTATACAAAGACTCAATAACACTTCTAAAGTATTGTGGCATACCGTAATATGATAAAATCAATTTTTCAAAAAACAAATTGTTAAAAATTGTTGTATCTATCATATTTAGGTCTGGAGTATGAGCGTCTGTTGGTATTTCCGGTCTCATACTTCCATCTGGTCTAATTCTAAAACTACTAACCCAATCAGTTGGTATTTCGCTCAATAAGGGATATATGTCGCTAGCACCAAAAGATACAGACCCATTCCAACTCAACATAGGAACTCTTACGTTTACTGGTGGAGTGCCGACACTATCATCTCCTATATGTATTGCTTCTAGCATTCCTATTCCGTATGACATACGACAAAATGTATCTAATAGTCCAATTATATGTCCTGGATTTTTATAATCTATTCCAGGATTCCCAGCACCTAATCCTATGAATGATGTGTTTGGCATAAAGACAGACGCTTCTGCCACTGTATACTGATATGGATCAAATTCTGGATATACCAATGTTGTTGGATTTGGATATAACAATCCCTGATAACCACCACAAAATGCACCATTTTCAGGCATAAAAGGGTCTACCCCGTGCATTGCTAAACTAACAATTTTATTATCTGGTAAATTACCTAATGAAGACATATTATATCATTAATCCTCTTCTGGAACTGGTGGAGTAAATACTTGTGGAGTTTGTTCCATATACGCAACGAATGGACCATGTTCACTTTCAGAAAAAATACTTACAGTAACTTGTGTTCCAATTGGTATTAAACCTGGACTAATAGTAGATTCCGCTAAATTTCTGACATTAGTCCAATCAGATAAAAAGTAAGATTCTGTTATATTCAAACCACCAGCAAATGTCTGAGGATCTATATCTGCATAATTTGTTCTTCTAACAGCATAAAATGGACCACCCTCCTTGGCAGTAACTACCCCCATACCTCCTTCTGGTTTTTGATAAACATATTTCTGATATGGGTCACCAAGTCTTGGATCTTCCTCATCTTCTTGTGTTTGTTCTATTTCTGGTGGAGTTTCTAAATCATCTACCATTTCAGGGAATTCATCCTCAACTTCTTTTTCAATTTTTTCTTGTAATTCTTCTTGTAGTTTTTGTTTTTTCCTCTTAAATTCACCCAATTCTCTTGTATACAAATTCATCACATATCTAGTTTTCACACCGTTAGCATCAAATCTTATAAAAATTTCAGTTATACTACCACCAAGACCAACAGCTTGTCCTATATTGACAGCAGGAACTCCAGCAACTTCCAACTGACCAGTATTTACGACAGAGAGACCTGGAAGTGTTTCTATTTTTTGATTAGCCATATCTGTAAGTTGATTCATTGCGGTATTATGATACATATCACGAACACCAAACACCCATGGAACCAAATCTCTATCGACAGAAACCTCAGATCTGCCTGGAGATGGTATGTTACTTATGGTTAGAGATGTATTACTCCACGGACCATAATGAATACCTCTATCCATTAATGGAATCCATGCGTTTGATATTTTATCATGTCGGGTAATTCTTCCTACCGTACTAATTTCACCAGTATCTTCATCCATATGATATCTAGTTAATGGAGATGGTAAGTTAATTATAACATACTTACCGTATTGTTCTGAAGTAATTCTCATATATGAATTATCTTCTACCGATATAAAATTAGGAGAACTATGTACGCCAGACGCCCAAGTGACGTAATGTGCTTGGGTTGGATTATCTACTGTTCCAGATCCTGTTGTGAATAATTCTGATAGTTGAACAAACGGACCCCATCTACCATCATCGGTTGTCATTTTTCTAAGAACGTCTGGTTCAAATTGTTTTACGCCATGAGGTGCGGTAGCACCTTCCCACCATCCAGCCGAAATAACTTCTGGGTAATCTGGTAAATTATTGCCAGAATCAGACATAGCACTTTTACTGAGTGTGTAATAGAATTTTTTACCCCAACAATCGTCCATATATCTTTTCAATGCTGCTGACTTTTCACTACCTAAATTATTTAGTGTAGTTGTATCTGAGTTTAGTACGTTCTCCATTTCAGATACTGACGTTGGTATTCTTCTCCCTTGTGGTTCACTTGGTATGTTATATGATGGAGAAGATAATGGTTGTCCATTATTATCAAATCCCCAAAATTGAGACATTTCTATATCGTGTGCTTGTTTTAGTTGTCTCTTGACCCCACCCCAAATAACTTTGTTAGTTACAACATCTTGATTTTCATAACCGTCTTTTCTTAGAATTACCCTTCCATCGTGGAATGCTGCAAGTGCATCTAGATCAATAGATACTGGATTACCAAGCCCATCAAGTCTTCTAACTACTTTAATCTCTATAACGACAGTATCATCTACTACACTTTTTCTTTTTGATTCAACCCACCACTCAGCACCTACAGCATTACAAAATTCTGTTATTGTAGAGACTAATGATCTTATTTCTCCTTCAATGTAGTACTGACCAACACCTTCTCCCTGCCAATTTTTTAGTGGAACCAAAGCACTCATATCAACTTCGAAGACATCATTACCATACCTAAGCGTGGCAGCTTCTACACGATCTATCACTGTACTAAACAAAACACCGCTATCTTCTTCTCTGCTAGCACCGTCTTCTGCTTCTTTATATCCGCGAGATCCAACATAAACAACATTCGTATTAATCAACGATACTTCGGTATCTGGTTCGTCAACATAAACATTTGCTATATTAGCAGAATCAAGAACCGTCCTACAATCTGTTAATCTCACAGTATAAATACCAGTTCCCTGTGCGTCAACAGTTGTTTTTTCCCAAGATTGTACTATTCCAAGAATATCTAATTCACCATACGAAATATATTGAGCAGACCTAATATCTCCACGATCCAATGTGAAATCTTGATCACTTTCTTCCACGACAGTAATCGTAAATACAATTGGCTGGCTATTAAACCCCATTTGTGCTGTTATACTCTTAAATGAACAGCCAAATACTTTGGTGGTTCTAGCCCCATATTCATCATCGTATATAATAGTAGCCATTAAAGTCCACTCTCAGTTACTGTGTGTGTTCGTGTTCTAGAATACTTCCCGGTAGTTGGATTCCAACTTTCTGTGTCGTTTCTTAGAATATAAGACCCAGGATACCACGGACTTATTCCTGGTCCATAAGGGACGCTACCAGCGTCGTCCATAGTATCAGATATAGTATCTGAATCTGGTTTTGTTGAACCATGCCCCTGAGATCTATAACTTACTGTAATTTTTTTAGCAGTAGCTGTTGTCATTCTCTGAATAATTGGTCCAGCAACCCTTCCTGGTATTGTAATTTCTGGAGCTATTATTTGCGGATAAGATATGTCTACTGAAATATCTACATTATTCTCATCTCTATCTGTCCAAGTCCACGACGTTCTGGTAGATCCACGACTTTCATTTATTGCACTGGATTTTGCAATATGATCTCCTGTAAACGTTACACTATCTGGTTTCTGAGATCCTACTAATGTTTGAGCAAGAGTTCTTGCTGCAGTATCTGTCGGAATATTTGCTAAAGCATTTACAAGTCTTATTTCCTTTGTATCCCCATTGCCTTCGATATCAACATTCAATACTAATGTGTACACCCCATCATTAGAACTATAGGATATTGTGGCTTCGTTATTTTGTGTATAATCAGCATCTTCTCCAGCAGACCAGTTAAAACTAAATGTTACAACAGCATCAGCATTATTGATTGTTATATTCTTTTGGGAAGGAGAACTCGGTACTACATACGTACCAAGTAAACTACCTAAAGAAGTTTCTGCTTCTGTTTTCGCTTCTGCGTTTGTTGGTATAGCAGCTTTTGCGTTAGCAATAGCAGAAGATCCACCAGTATGTTCATTTGTTTGCAATCCATAAATAGTTCCAGTGTATGTCACTTCTATATCATCATCAGATTCTTTATGAACTACAGTAAAAGTTTTTTCGCTATACGTGGCTGCAACTGCACCAGCACCAGCTTCTGTTATTATCCATGTTTCTGTTACGGCATAACTACCATTAAATTCAGCAATATTAGTATTTTTATTATAACTACCATTTACCCAATTAGAAAAACCAGTTGCATATGTAACAAAATCAGAATCTGGAGTTCCCGTAACTTTAGAATCACACCATGTTTTAGCATTAGACCAAGCGGATACATTATCTCCAGTTACCTCATCAAATGTCATTAATCCTTGAGCACTAGTTACATGACTAATTTCATACACTTTTCCGTCATGCCCGGCAACTTCATTGAATTGCCATTCTTCTGATACGCTGTTTAATCCAGATGTACTAAAATCGTCTTCTTCGTTTAGTCCAGTTAAATATTCTGCTTCTAATTCTATCTGATAATCACATCTATCTGCCCATTGTCCTTGTGGGAAAACAATAGATTTTATTTTTGGTCTGCATTTTACTGGAGAAGCAGCACCCCCGTACCATTCTAAAATTTTTCCATCTTCTCTGAATAACCATCGCAAAGCTTCTTGTTTTCGTTCTAGTAGAACAAATGGAGTATCCCCTCCAACATATGTGTCGTCAGGAGGATACCCACCAAGAGTCCAAAACGAATTTGATGGGTCTCCAAGCGAATAATTACCACTAGGAGATCCTTTAAATGGCAATAATGTTCCAGCTAAAGATATTTCGTATGATGAACCATGTTTGTCACCATCCCCAGAAGTTCTATAAACTTTCGTTATAGAAACGAGAGGAGCCGGAATAATTGCTTTGTTGTCATAAACTACAGAAGCCATATTTTCCTCCGTTAATACCCGTGGGTATATAGGTTACCATCAGTATTATACACCTGAAGACCAGCATGTATAAATAGTGGGCAATCATTATTAAGTGTCCCTGAAATGCCCATTATATATAAATTAGATGTTCCTGTTGGTTGACCAAATAGTCCTTCCACAAACAAATTCCCAGATGAAAGAGATATCCCAGGTGCTGACCCAGACATATACATAGATACAGAATCAAAAACTCCAGGAGAACCTTTAATAAACAGCGTCCATGGATCATCATCTGTATTTGTTGGTATATATCCTATTCTGCTGTAGTCGTCTGGATTAACACTACAAACAAGACCCATAGATCCTGTTATTTCTATTCCATGAGGATTAGCTCCAGAAGCATGTCCATAGGTGTACAAATTAGCTGAAGAAGTTGTGGTCGTATCACTCTTCAGGAACATTGTCCATTCTGAAGTTTCAGATAAATTACCTTCTTGCGCCTTTAAGAATAATGTCCAGTTACCAGTACCACCTTCTGTATATGGATATTCAGCTTCGGAAGCATCCATATATAGGGAGGTATGTTTAAAGTTTTGCTCAGCACCACCCTCTGTTTGACATCCATGCGTGAACAAATTAACAGATCCAGTTATATCATTGTCATCTGTTTTTAGATATAACGTGAAGTTTGGTCGTGAATATCTCTGGATGAATAGATCTACAACACCTGTTCCAAAACCTATTGGTTTATACATAAACAGTGGAGGGCTCAAATCTCCAGATGGATATTCGAAACTATCTGGATTGTAAGGATATTCAAAATCTCCACTAGAACAAATAAATTCTGGACCTTTACAATACAGGTTGCCGCTAGACGTAGAAGGTTCTGGTACTTTTATGAATAAATCACAACTACCACTATTGACTGTATATGACGTAATGTAAAGATTTGGACTATTTCCATGTCCGGAAGAACCATTAATCCTTCTCGTAAACGCACCGGCCTGAGTAAATAATCCGATAGTACCAGATGATGGCTGTGGTCCAAATATGAAAAGATTTCCAGATTGACTCTGGAGAACATGTCCATCACCAATTCTCATCAGCATACCAGAAGGATAAGAACCACTAGTATCGTGGTCTAGGTGTCCTTCGGTAAATATTGTTGTATCATTACCTTCTGGTGCTCTGATAAACAATGAAGTATTATCATCATAACTCAATGGTCCCTTTGTGTATAGATTTGGACCATATTCGACTCCAGCCATAGTGTCTGTGGCAGATTTTCCTTCTGCTGAGTAAACTATGTCAGATATACTGGGTGTTCTTGGAGTATTCCCTATAAAAGCACTTGTAATTGGTTCTATTGTCTTTACATATAAATTAGTTGTTCCACTTGGCTGTTCTGGTCCACTAGTATATAAATCACATCCATCAGTAAATATTCTTCCTAAAACACCACTAGTCGTACCATCAACATCTCCCGTTGTAGCTACAACAAAAACTCCACTTCCTGTTGTTCCTCCAAAAAACACACCACTACCAGAAAAATCAAATTCATCTACCTGTGGTAATCCCCTATACTGTTGTGGATATAGTTTGTAGGTAAAAGTCTTTGTTGGTTGCGGAGATCTTCTTTCACCAAATTCTGGGTTATTATCATGATTAACCCACCTTATTGAAGCCTCATTAAAATTACCCAACTGGAAAGAATATGGCTCCATTATTCCACTTTGTGGATCGTTGAACTGTCCTTGTCTTGATGCTGGCCTATCTCCCTGTCCTCCGTAATTTGTTTGTAGTGGACTTATATCTTTTACATAAAATCCAGAAGGAGGTTTTTCTTCTAGTAGATAAGCAGAAGCATCCTCTCCGTAACCACCTATCCCAACTTCTAGTGTTACTAACAATCCAGAACAAATTTCACCAGGATTATATCCAGTAATCCACGGCATAATTGGATTATACTGAAATTGACCTACTGTTCTTTTTACATAGGTTGGAAGAGCATCTACTGTTGGTTTATATTCATTCAACGGTCTTTTATATGTCTCTACTAAATGGTATAGATCATATAATTCATCATCTGTGAATCTGTCGGAATCTGTCCATAGCGCAACTTCTGCTAGTGAAGTATTTACATGGTGATATCCTCCGCTCCAGTTATTTGTTAAAACATTAAAACCTACAGCATTTTCTGCATATCTGTTCCATGGGTCATCATAGTTGTATAAAGAACTAGCTGGAGGTCCAGTTACTCCAGATCCTATAAAAGTCCATGGTTGTCCATCTGTACTCAAGTAGACTTTCATGTGATTAGGAATACCACCACCACTAGGAACAAACTCAGAACGAACTACGAAAAATGTAGTGTTACTTCTAGCAACATTTATTTCCGGCCATTCCTGTTCCCAAGTATAATATTCTTCGCTTACCTCACCATTCCATGTCCAACTAGTCCCCGTTGGAGTTCCGTAGTGTGTAGTGCCACCCCACCACAAATCCGTACCACTCTCTTTTGTGTATGGTACATCTCTTACGGATGTTCTTACAACTAAACCACTTTCTCCCTTGGTTTCTAACCCAACAGTATGTGCTAAAGTAGCAGAGCCTAATTCATTATCACTAGCTCTAAACTCACCAAAACGATAAAACCATCCTATGTTTACCTGTGTTCCACTTGCTGTTTGTACTGCCCCGTACACATCAATTTGAGACGATGCTGGAACCTGAGACCCAGACATCCAGAATGCAGCAGTTATACTGTCGTCTCCAACAAATCTATAATCTTTCAATTCTGTTCTTGGAGATCGATCGTTTGCTACTAGACCAAATACGTTTTGTTGTCTGTTTACATTACCTTCAAACGAAAGACCAAATTGACCAGGAGCAAAACCACCACCAAGACGATTATAAAATGGAAGTGTTCCGTCTCCAGCAGTTTCTGTTTCGTGATAATTTCCTACATGAGAAACTGAGTAGAAATATAGATCAGGCACATACCAATCTATACCCTGTGTTTGTTCTTCCGTATTTTCTCCGTCTACAGCGTTATTCAGATAAAATACAGCATTATCTTCTCGTATCAATCCAGAACCAGTGTCTACTGGACTATACAAAACAAGATTCATTGAAGCATTTAGTGGATCTATTACTTTCAAGAATAGGTCGCTGGAATCACTATCAAATCCGTGTCCTGGGACGACAAGATCGCCAGACGAAGAAGTTGGTAGGTGACCATCAATAAATAGTGTTTCTTGTCCACTTACTTGTATTATACCGTATCCGTGTTGATATAGTGTTACTCCACTAGGATATTGCGGATTATCCAGCGTATTTAGTCGATAAATTCCATCTGTAAACAAAGACCCAGATGATTCAACAAATCCAACACCATTCGTATATAGACTTATTTCATCATTTTCTATGCTATTTATCCAGAGAGATACTCCAGAAGGATACAATCCACCTTTATCTCCACTTGTGCTTATAAAACCAACAGAACCTGACATAAACATCTGAATATTATCATTTGTTGATGTTGGTATTAAACTTAGATTATCCCAATATCCAAGTATTCTAAAGTGGTGAGGGTATATATGTGCTTCGTGGTAAATTTCAATAGATGTTCCACTCGAAACATTCACAAATGCTCTAACTATTTTTGCAGCAACATCCCCCTCTGCTAAATCAGTCTCTCTAATTTCCCAAATTCTGGATTCTGAAGAACCGACCTCTCTTACACCCATCTTCTGTTCAGAACTTGCATCCCAATTTTCTAATGCCATTTCTACAATAGAATTTTGCGATATACTTATGTCTTTCTGTTGCCATGTTAAACTTTCTGTTGCTGTATTGTCTGTAAATACTTCATTATAGTCTCCTGGTGGTCGAGACCAATGTCCCATTAAAGTGAATGAAACATTAGATGCAGAATCGGCGTATACTTGAATTGTTCCGTTAGTTCCACTTGCTGTTGTTTCTATGGTAGCGTAACCAAGTCCACCTTCTTGTTTTCCTATGGAGTGATACCTATCAACAGAAGAACCTACCTGACGTACTCCTCCGCTTTGATGTATCGTTGTATCATTGGAAATTACAATATCTACTACTTTGTCTTCAAATTGTGGACCTAATTCATAATCATTCCAAGATCCGTCTCCAACAGTAGTAAACCCCGAAGCCGCTTCCACATAAATTGCACCATTCCAGTATCCTATTACCTGGAATTCTATGTATGAAGTATTTCCTCCGTAAATCTCCACCTTACCAGCAGAATCTACCGTAACTAGCATATTGAGGCAATCAACCCCAGTGCCCTCTGCTTCGTCTAGCAAAAACTTTCTGTCCAAGCTTGATCCGACAGGTCTAACACCAACATATTTTTCAGTACTAGAAGAAGTTGATTTATTAGTTGCTACTATTTCGGCTACAACTGGTTTTTCATCCGTTGAAACTGGTATCCCGTATGTTGTTAAATCATGTTCTTCCCAAGTACTAGCAGAGTCTACAGAAAACTTACTTGTATATGTTTCTATATAATGTATGTACGGATTTAATCCATAAATAAAACAATCACAGTTATCGTTTTGTGAGAACGCAGTTGGGGATTCGTTAAAATTGTCCCAATAACCAATTAATTGGAATAGTGGTTTATCGCTTATGTCTTCTGAATAATATTGGATTTCTCCATCACTATCAACATTTGCTTTCATAGAAACACAACTGTAACCATCATTATCTTCAGATTCTTCTAAATTAACGAATCTGTCTATAGATGAAGTTGATTCTCTTACCCCAATATCTTGGTCATCAGTTATTTGTTGTCCTAAAACAAATTCTGCCACACACCCAGTTGGGACGCCAGAAGCACCCACGTCCAATGTCTGCCAACTAACCTGAGATGCTGGTTCTGGAAAAACAATGTCTGCTTCTGTATAGTCTCCAGGTGGAGAGCTGAAATATCCAAACAAATATCCTGAACAATCATTGTGGTCTTGAGCGTATAATTCAATAGCAGCAGTATCTCCACTAGCTATAATGAATTGGGATATGCAGTTGTTTCCCCCACCCTCAGCTTCACTCATGTCAAAAGTTAAAGATCTCGATGACCCACTTGCTCTTATTCCAATTGTTCTGGTAGCAGCGGTTTCTGTATTGGATATTGTTGTGTCAACAATATCACCATTACCAATACCATATTGACTTAATGAATACCCCTCCCAGGCAGCGTCTCCGGTTGGAGCAAATGTTTCCATCTTTTCAACATATTCGCATCCAAGCCAATAACCCAAAATAGTAAATTCAATATCTGGTGTTTCTTCGGCATAATAATCTATTTTACTATCGCCATCAGCCTGTACGTGCATTGTGGCGAAAGAGTCACCATCTGCTGATTTTACTATTTGAATTGTACGATCTAGTGTTCCAGATGTAGCCCTTACCCCACCATATTTTTCATAACTTGGATCTAAACAGGCTATTGCAATCTCTACAACAGCACCAGACGGAACTCCATATGGCAAAAGACTATACTCTACCCAAGTAGCGTCTTCTCCATCAGAAGCTTTCCAAGTATTGATACATTCTGTGTAAAAACACTGAGCCATTATTTACCGCCTAGGTTATAGCACTTTCAAACGTACTGGCAGCTTCTGGACTACCAGCAGAACGGGCTAGTTGTTGCAATATCATATTAATCTCAGCCTTAGCAACTCTTTCTGCGACAGCTTCGAATTCAGCAGTAAATTCACGAGCAGCAGCAGAAACACCTTCAACATTAACTTTTACCTCACTCATAGTAGATACATCAACACCAACACCATCTTCCATAGCTGATGCAATTTTGTCCATACCATTATTTAAACCAGACATACTTTCTTGTGTTTTTCCAGCTACTTCATTATTTGTGGAAATTGCACTAGTATTTTCTTCAAGACCCGGAAGTTCTAAGGTAGACTCTTTTGAAGATGCAGCTATTTCAGCTTCTTGTTGTGTTTGCATATCAACAGCCTGAACAACAGCATCCATTCTTTCTCCCAAACTACTTATTGCTTCTGTGTTATTAGTCATAGCTTCTCTCACTCCACCACCATCTTCAGATTGGCTAGCCATAGTAGCTTGCTCTCCAGAAACAGCTTCTCTTTGAATATCTGAGATTGCTTGTAGTTGATTCACCGATTCTCCAATACTCTGACTTGCGGACAGAATATCAGTCCCACCAGTTTTCATATCCAAGGATGCTATTTTCATTCCTTCAGTAGCTACGTTTGTGGCGTCTGCAGCCATTCTTGTCTCAGAAGCGGCCTGTGATATATCAGAAGCAGATACGGACAAACCTTCAAAAACACGAGGTGTATCAATTGCTTCAGCAGCTGGTTGCTGTGTAGACGTAGACAGATTTTGTAAAGATTCCTGCATAGCTGGTGTTAGTTGAGACATTAACTGCTCTGGTTGTCTAGCGACATCAGGTCTTTCTATCATAGTTCTTAAGCTTGATTCAAGATCACCCATAGTTCTATTCAATGCCCCTAGGTGTTCTATTTCTTTAGCTCCAGGAGCACCAGCTTGCTCTTTCAACGATTCAGCAGCAACCCTAGCAACCTCAGCAGGATCAAGACCGCTGTCCTGAATAATTTTCGGAATATCATATATAAATCCAGAAAATTCATTCAAACTTTTTTCTAAATTCTGATTAGCAGTAGCACTCTCTGTATCTCCAGATGCCAAGTTACCAAACACTTTTCCACCAGCTACTTGAGAGGCGGATTGAAGCAATGTTTCCATAACATTTTCTATTTCTCCACCAAATAATGCTGACTGAAGATGTTTTGTGTTAATACCCGACTCACCAGACGTATCCTTTGGTGGTGCGCTTTGCCTCTCTGTGTATTGACGTCCCTCTGGTGTAGTCTTTGTAACCAGTTGTTTGGCACCACGATCTAAGTCTTGCTGTGTTAACGCTGTAGTAAAAGACTTAACTGCATCAGCACTTTCTCTCAAAGCCTGGGCAAATATATCTGCTGGCTCCTCAAGAACTTGAGCAATATCTACAGCAACTTCTGATTCAATCAACTGTCTACCTCTAGTTATTTGCTCTGATGTTTCTTTGGCTAATTTATCAAATTCTTCTTTTTCTCTTGGATCTGTAGTTCCTCCATATCCAAGCTCAGTTTGTTTCTTTTCTTGCTCAGTAAAAGCTTCTGGTGCTCTACTAGCTATTTCAGCCAATAATGTTAGAGCAGCTTGTAACTCAAGAACTTCCCTTGCAGCATCTCTGGTAGAAACTATCAATTCTTTACTAGCACCTTCTCCAGAATCTCTGGCTTCTTTTTCTTTTCTAAGTAATTCTCCATGTTTTTTAAGACTTTCTCCATATTTCGACAGAACATCATCAACAGCACTACCATTTTTTATTAATTCAACCATTGCCCCATCGGCATCTTGAAACATGTCAAAACCAGGAAGATCAAGATCCATACCAACATTACTCATAGATCTTTGAAGACTTTCTATCACGGTAGATCCCAATTCTGCTGTATTAACATCAGACTTAACGAGCAATTCACTTCCACTTAAACTAGCATTAAGCTGTTTGCTCTGAGCTTCCAACCACGTTCTATAAACTTCTATAGCAGCACTATATAACGGTTTTTGTTTTCCTAATGTAGAATTAAATGCTTCTTTAAATGTATCAGCATTTTGTATAACACCAGCACCATCAACTATTTGATCTCTTAGTTGTTGACCCAGTTTAGCAGCAGATGCTTTAAAAGCAGCAACCGCTTCTGGTGGAATCTGTTCTGGATATTGTTCCGTAAACTGATCAATATATACTTCCATAATATCGAATGGATCTATGGCAGGATCAGATAACTGAGATCTCAAAGAATCAGCACTTGCCTTACTTTGAACCATTGTTTTCATGAAGTTTTCAAGAGCAGTACCAACTTGTGCCATGTCAGTTGTAAATCCTTCTAGCTCACTAAAATTACTAAGATCAAGTAAATCCCCCATATTACCAGATCTTGCTATTTCTTCTACCGCAGATGTGGACCAATCTGTTCCTGGACGAGCAACTCCTATGTCCTGTCCTACAACTTGACTCATCTGATCAAATAATGTTACATTAGTTTCAATAGCTCTAGCAGCATTGCCAACTGCATCGCTCAACAGTCCTAGTTGACTACTAATTTCAGCAGGTATATGTAGTGTTCTGAAATCTTCAGAAGCTTTTTCTATAGCATTTGCTAATACGCTAATTTTAGCATCCAAATTAACTTTCTCAACACTAGAAGCAATTTTTTCTAATCCACCAAGATGGGTTATCATTACTTTTCTAAGTTGCTGAGCAGCCTGTACATTACCGCCAAATGATTCTGAAAGCATCTGATCAAGACCAGATTCTATATCTCCAACACCAAATTGCTCTACAGCAGATCTAAGAATTTCATTTAGTAATTCAGGATTACTTCCAACCATAGTATCTAGTATTTCTCTAGCTTGGGCGTCGTCTATTGTAACAAGACCCTCTCCAGACAATAGATTGCCAATTCTACTTGGAGTACTAGCTAAGAAATCATACCAATCATCTTCATATTTACTTGCAGCCTCTTGTAATCCCTTGAGACCCTCTGTCCCAAGAGCACCAACTGCTTCCTGAAGACCAGAAGAATCACCGGGAGCTATTCTACCAAAATCTAATTCAGAAATTTTCTTAGAAGCTTCGTCTATAGCTGTTTGAAAATCCATCTCAGCAGCTTGATTAGCAGCATAAGATAATGCCCCAATAGCCAATGTGGCACCAGCTATTGCACCACCAAACGGACCAAGAGAAGCGAAAGCACTTACAATACTTTTTCCAGATAAAGCAGAAACCGCAATAGCCAAAACAGAAGCAGCTTGAATTGCTTCGGCAGCGAATACTCCAGCAGAATTACCAGCTTTTTCGAATGCTTCAGAAGCTTTGTTAGCACCCAAAGCGAGAGCAGCAGCACCAGCAAGTTGTGTTATTGGAGATGCAGCAGCTGCTTTCAACCCGGTAGCAGCCCGAGCCCCAAAACCACCAGCAGCTTGTCCAGCAGCAAGACCAACCCCACCAGCGAGTCTATTCTTAACACGTTCCCTAGCTGTAGAACCAGCCCTACCCCCAGCACTATCAGCAACCCCTCTTAAACCTACAGCAGCGTTATTTAATCCCCCACCAACTGTTTTACCAACCTTACTCATAAAAGACAATGCTTTTCCTGCGTTTGTTATGGAAATAGTTAAAAGCTTAAAAGATCCAGCGAAACCAGCAATGTATGTTAATGCTGGTATAACCGGTTTAGCAAAATCAACCATAGCTGCCAAAGCTTTTCCGGCAGATGTGGCAAATTTAATCAATGGGACAAAAACAGGAGCAGCTAATGCTTGTATTAGCTTATTCCATTCTTGAACCATTATATTTATCTGAGCCTGCAATCCAGACAAACCCTTCTCCGCTACTTCTCCGAATGCACCACCAGAGGTTCCTGCTGTTTTTAATGCATCATTTAATACATCCATATTGCTGACCAAAGCTAGCAACCGGCTGATTTGTCTTCTTCCACCAAGCTTAGTTCCTATTTCAATTTTATCCTGAACACTTGTAATATCTTCTAATGCAGCGGCTATTCTTTTCATGGCCCCAACTGGATCACCAGCTTCAATAGCTTCTCCTATATTAATTCCTTTCCCCTCTAGGAATGAAACAATTTTGGGGTCTGCCAGACGAGAAGAGATAGTTTTCATGAATGTACCGACTGTTTCGGCACTTTCTCTGGTTGCTTGTCTTACTGTGGTGAAAACAGCAGCAAATTCTTTGAATGTACCACCAATAGCTTCGAATGCAGCACCACCACGAGCAGTACCTTTTGCTATATCCTCTGACGATGCAGCAAATTTATTCGAAAGAGCTGTCATTACATCTAAGACTTCTGTGGTTTTCAGTCCTTCAGAGTTGAACTGATTAATGGCGGCAATTGTACCTTCTATTGCAGCATCCATAGTTTCAAAAGATGGAGTTAGTGGAACTTTAGATAAAGCACTTAGTGATTCTGTCAGTTGATCACCTCTTTGTCCAGCTTGAGCCAATACCTTTCCAACTCTAGCAAGTTCACTAGCAGACGTTCCTGTACTTGCAGCAAAATCAAGTATGTTATCCCTCATACCACTTATCTGTTGTTCTGTCTCTCCAGTAATTTGTCTCATTTTTAGCATAGCACTATCGAATTCAATGACAGCTGCCGTAGCTTTTCCGAATGCCCCAATTACTGCTATTGGACCAGCAGTAGCAGCTAAGAACGCGGCATAACGTGTTCCTGCTAATTTAATCTTGTGTCCAAAAGTATCAGCTTGTTTTCCAGCATCCTTTATGCTATTGCTAGATTTTTGTAACCCAACAGCAGTTTTACCCTGAACAGCATTTAGTTTTTGAGTTGCCTTTGTTGTTTTGTTTATGGCAACAGCACTTGTTGCGGCAGCGGCAGCTAGTGCTTTTGTTGATGTAACCATAGAATTGGTGCCACCAGTACTCCCACCACTACCTCCGATACCAGCTTGGAGTGTTCCTTGAGTCTTATTGAGAGCAGCCTCGACTTTCTTTAAGCCAAGGATCTCTTTAATTCTAAGATTAACATCAAGTACAAATGCCACCTATATCACTCCCCTAAACATTCTAACTTCCAGATTTTGTTTTTTTATTCTTTCTTTTTTTTGTTACTTTTTTCTTGGAAGTTGTATTCTTAGTCGTTTTACCTATTTCGCCAACAACAATTTTATCACCAGTTTCATCGTCTATAAATGGTTTCGATTCGTCTATTATAAGATTACCATGTTCATCAACAAGTCTACCGAAGGTATCTATTAACTGACCATCTTTATTGATATATCTTCCATCTTTGTTTATTAGTCGACCATTTCTATCAACCATCTCCCCACTTGGTCCAGTATATCTACCCTTACTATCTATCATACCTGCATCTTTAAGCCATTTTCTTTCAAACATATTTTCCTGGACACTATCTTCTATACCATAAATTATATTGGATAAAATTCTAGCACCTTCTATAACAGCCTCATCTTCTTGTCTTGCAACATAGTCGTCGTGGCTTTTTAGAAACGGTTTATTAGTTTCTGTAACCAATAAACATTTAACCAGTAAATATTCAAATCTAAAATTTTCTGCTTGAGATTCTATTGTCATAGAATCAAACTGAAGTCTTTTTGCGTGTCTATCCAAAATTAATTGTCTTTTTTCTGCCATTTCCATAGCAATAGCTTTGCCTTCTGAGATCTTTAATCCACCCTTTTTCAACATAAGCTCACTTGCTCTTATTTCTAATGCAAGTTTTTCTACCTCAACAGTATCCCCAAGCGTCCATACCCCCATTTTAAGCAAATATTCTTCTAGTTCAGATCTTAGCAATAATCTATTTTCTACATTTCTTGCGCCATCCCTAATCAATTTGGACATCCTTAGATTATATGCCATATTTGCATCTTGCGTTACTCTGTTGCTTGGGCGAACAACAACTAGGTTAATCTTATCTCCATTCTCACCAACTATGTCGAAACTAATTCTTTTACTATCCATTTTCATGTCCTCCAAAATTCATCCTATACCCCATAAATTCTATATCATGTAGGTCCATTTCCATACACAGAGCCCTAGACTGTGTGTGTCCTTTGTCTAGTATATTTTTTCTTACTATCTCCCATTTCTTCCTGTTTTCTATCTGTTCTGGTGTTAGTGTGTCTTCTGGTAAATCATGACCCCACAAATCACTACCAAAAACACCTTCAAAAGCAGCTATAGCAAAAATAAAACATGTTTGAAATTTTTTTGCAGAAATTTTCTTTAATCTTGCTTTAGATTCTTCTGCTGTTTTTTGTTTTATTGTTAATGTATTTTTTTTTCTAAGAGCAGCTAACTCTGTTTCTTTACTTGACATAATTTTCTCCCCTATCTACTATTGATACTTTTTGCCTTCTTACTCGTCATAGTAGCTAGTTGTTTTCTCATCTCATTTTGACTATCCGGCATATCCTGTTCTTTTATGGTTCCTTTTCTTTCTAACAATTTTTGCTTAGCAATAACTCTAGCCCTTGACGCCGGACTATTCATACTGTAAACCTTTTTGGCACCTTCTCTATCAGACATTATAAATTGTTCATTTCTACCATTTTTGAGCGGAGCATTAAGTGATTCTTTTTTAGAAACTCCTTCTATCTTATCTCCCTGTCTAATAAACCAGGAATCTAATAAATCATCATCATTAATTATTTCTTTAGATGGTCTTTCGTATGCACTATAAACAGAATCATACACCGTAGACCAATATGCCAATTCCCTTTGATCCAAGGACCATGAAACAATAGGCCCTTCGAATAAATCATTAGTATTTTTCGCTATATCCCAGTATGTTCTCCATTGTTGGGATTTTGCTAATTCACGAATAGCTACCACTGGTATCCTAGATGTCTGGAAAAATGCTTCACACAATTGATTTACTAAAGATTGGTCATCATATTCGTTAAAATCATCAATAGTTTTCCAAAATTGTGAACCATTTTCGTTCTCGGTAATAACACCAATTAAATAGTGTTGTCTACAAATCTCAGCATGAGCCTCTGCACTACATTGCAATAGACTGTGTCTAAGATTTAATCTATCTACAAGAGCTTTTTCTGCACGACGTAAAAGAGACCGTGCTTGTTCTAGTTTAGTTACATTGAAAACAAAATCAAGTAAACCTTTTCTAATGTTGTGTATATCCGTATACAATCCATCGATTTCAGCTTCTTGTTTTACACTCCATCTTCCAATTTCTATTAAATCATTTAATGCTTTTTCTTCTGTAGGCAATCCTATATATATAGCCCTGCTTAATTCTACAGAATAAATTCTAGAAGCTTTTGCTTGTTCTTCTGGAGTGGGAGGTCGTAAATACAGTGATATTATATCGCCATTGTGTGATTTTACTACAGCAGAGGTATGTCCCCAAACTATTTGAGAGATAAGCCTTTCTTTCGTGGTGATATTCATTGCGCACCTTCCCAGTTCCATTATTTTCTTGGTACTGTCTATCCAAATAATAAGCTCTATCCCTTCAAATTATACACCAAATAAAAAAAGGCCGAAAGCTTTCGCTCTCGGCCTAATTTATTATAATTTTACATTTACTAGAATGATAATTGATCGTTTACCGCAGTTGGCAAACATTCAACTATTGCTAGTAATTCTACAGGAGTAGTAGCACTGACCCCAATAGCATCCTTAGCCTGTACAGACAGTGTAGCCCTCAGTGAGCCACCCTTTGGAACTGCGACATAAGTCTGATCCAAACCAATATCAATTACTGCTCCAGAATTAGATGGTGCTCTGAGTAGCATCTTGTCAGTACTAGCTACATATCCAGAACAATCTGCTGTTGCTACAGTATCCCACACTACAGCCGTAGGTGCGGCTGGCGAAACATCAACTTCGTCAGAACTCTGAAGTGTTACGGTAAGATTTGATCCAGATCCACTAAAACCATCTCCAGATACTGATACACTTTGTACTTCAAACCCAACAATCTTCACTGGGAATGGACAATCTTTTGTGTAAAACGTCTCAGTGTCTGTGGTAGCAGAACCAGAAGCTGCTGTTGCGTTGAGTGTTTTGTACATTTTGAATGTTTTTGGAGCAGGATTTCTATTTGCTCCCCAACTGTCAGTTACTAAAGTCATGGTATTACCTCCATTTAAATAAGGCTATATGGATTCCTACATCACCTGAAATAGAAGGCCATATAGATTCATCTAGGAGATTATACACAATTTTTATATAATACTGAAATGTTTACTAATTACCATATCGGTAATGTACTTCTTCATAATCCGAACATATTTTTAATAAATCATTCAACAATGATTTTAAATTACTACTTAAATTTGAGATAGACCTAAGACCTTTTACATATGAGCATACTAAAAAATAATCATCACAATCATTTATACCAAATTCAAACATACTGTTGAGATGATTGATATTTATGTCTGTTCTTATCATTTTTTATACCTTTTTGGGATCTGTTTTTTACCACATACAGGACACTTCTCACCATCACCAACAAGACACATATCGCAACAATTACACCAATGAATTCCATGCCTCGATTTTCTTGCAGTATCTCTGTTTTTCTCCCACTCTTCTTTATGTTTTCTAGCCATTAAAACCACTTCGGTTTTTGTCTGTTAATTATTATATCAACTTCTTCATCACAGTCGTGACACTTTTCACAATGCCAATAAATATTATCACATGGATAACATCGATATTTTTTATGTATTAAAGAACACCACAACCATTTATACCAAAATCTAGTTATACGTTTTAAATAATTCATAATTGGATTCTTCTTTTTTTTGTGGGTTGTTTTTTTGGTTTTGGTTTCTTTGGAGGTGGTGCCCATGGAAGTTGATCTGGTTCGCAACTGGTAAACATAGTGTGATCAACAAAACGTTTATCTGGAATTGCGTCTTCTTTTAAAACTCTCAACATTTTACCTTGTGGTAAATAGTCTGATACAATAATTGACACTCCAAGTACTGAAAAACTATTGTTTCTTGAATGTCCAATACTATTACACATGTGGTGTATATCATTCTCAACCTCATTGCGTAGTACGCAATAATCTTCAACACTAATTACTATAGCTTCTATATCGGAATTTCGATAACCTTGTGCGCACAATGATGCTTTTAGTTGTGCTATGTCTTTTATGTTAATGTTCATGTCATCATATCCTGTGTAAAATAAAATTTACCACTGATTTGTCCAGGCTGGTTCAGTGGTTAAACCTTAATATATTACCTACCACTGGTAGAGAACTAAAAAAACATAAGTAATAGCCATACAAGTATACCACCAACACTAGCTGCTGCTATATATTCCCAGAAATACAAAAACAGCGAAATAGGCTTGGTCCACCATGGAAAATCAAATCCAAACATAATACTATCCCTCCGAATTTGGCTTGTAAAATTCAGTTGGTGAACCATCTTTGGTAATAAGACCAGCTTTCACCAAAGCATCTATAGCAGTCTGACGACTAACACATATTTTCTTTTTGTATGCATTAAGTTGTTCGATTATTTCATTTAGTTCTTTATGGTCCATCGTGTTCAACACTCTACGGTATATTTACAAAACCACCTTCAAACCTATCTGAATTATCCCAAAACAACTCCCAGCAAGTACCAAAATCACCCACGCAAGCAGATAAATCCCACCCTCCGACATCACTGACAGATTGCTCTAGAATATTACATCCACCACACATAACAATTAACAACAAAACTATTGATATTTTCTTCATAAAATATTACCTATCTAACAGATTTTTTCTCTTGACTATCTCTCCAATCACAAACATCTTATAAGCAGTTAGTTCGTGTCCAAAATGTTCGCTATTAAGCATTTCTTGATCAATTAATTCATTCATTCGATTCAATGCGACAAGTTGTATATCTGCTTGACTAACATCGTCTGTAGTTTTTAGAACATACAATAAATTTGTCATATGATCAAATATCGAAATTTTATAACTAACTTCATCAGGTGGCGTCTCGTGGTTTCCACTAAATAAAACTACACCAATAACAACAAACAAACCTAAACCAAAGAATAATTTTCTAAATTTTTTCAACATATTCTTATCCCCAATTGAAACCCTTTGTCCTACGACCAACATTAGGTGGCTTTCTGATAGGAGGAAATAAACAATATATAAACCCATCAGGAATTTTCTTTAATTCATCTATCCATTTATTTTCAGCTTCTGGAGTCCAAGCGTTGGGACTTCCTATTGAATCTAGAACCTCTTGATTAATTTTTTCTCGATTCTTTTTTATCATTGTGTTTTATTACTTCTTTCCATATCTTTCTGAACAAAAAGGTTGTTATAGCTATCACGTAATGCATCTCTAACTAAAGCTGCTTCTTCATAACAGATAGTATCAGATGTTGTTTTCCATATTCTTATACTGCGGGTTTTTGGTTTATAATTAGCATGACATTTGTTAATATTCCAACCTTTTGGAAGTATAGCTCTGGAAGTAGCTAATATCCATCTCTTATCAAACCCTATATCCACATAAATAATTTTATTGTCATATTGATCCCCAGACATTGTTGTTGGAATTTTTGCATCAGCAAGAGTTTTAATCAAGGGTTTCAATTTTGGATTAAGCTCATACATTTCGCACATTTTGACACCATCTATTTCAAAACTTAAAATATACATATAATCGTCGGCTAGTTCTTGTTGTGTCGGATAAATTGTACCAAGTTTCATTTCGTGCCAAGATTTATATTTAATACTTCTTTTCATAACATATTGTCTATGTTTACGCTCTACCCTTGGAGCAAAAACAGTTACTGCATAATCATTTTGTGTGTTTTTGGTTATTTCCATAGTTTCACTATCTAAAATTTAAAATAACGGCGAGTTTCGGAGTCGAACCGAATAGTCTTTTTTTTTCCCCTTTGGTCCTTACACATATATTGGGAACGGTGGATTTTCAGACACACCACCAAGTCTGCTTCCAGCAGTCATCCCCCTAACATGGATGTTTCCTCGCCAGATAATTACTTAACAGCAGATATCTCTGCATACTTTTCAATCACAGTCTGATTAGATGGATTCATAGCTCCATAAATATATACACAATAAATAAAAAATATATAAAGACCAATCTTAAATAATACTTGTGGAAAACTATTAATTAGTAATTCTTTAATATTTTTTGCGGGAAACGGGAAGTAACCACAATTTGGACAATGTTGTTTTTTGATCACAAAATATCCCCATTTTTTATTATAGCCTTATCTTCATATGGTCCCATATTCCTTCTCCTAAACTCTGCTTGTGCTTCGGATAAAGCCGATGATACAACAGCCATTCTTGCATAATTTCGATTATTTGTGGGATGTTCCCTAACTAACATATCTGCTAAACTGAAAAAAACAAAATTTAATTCACCTGCTAAAACATCATTTTCTAAATTTTTTAACACATCAAACAACTGATCTATTAACTCATAGTATTTTTCTCGCTCTTCCATTCTTATATATGGCATTATATTCCCCAATCAACTTTTACTTAAATATCTATTTCCAACAACCTTTAGTTGAACCCGTCCAATATTACGATCTATTCGTTCGTTAACCGGCTTTATGACAACCCCTTCTCTGTGATGATTTGCTCTTGGATAGCTACTATCTCCTTCTGCAAACTCAAGAATTTTTTCTTTATCAAACGGACCTCTATAAACTAGAGGAACCCAAGGAAGACCAGAGCCAACCATCCTAGCTTCGTCATAATCTAGCCATCGATCACCATCCAAAATATCAAATGCAGCAAAATACAATTCACCATTAGTAGCACCATACTTAAGATTTTGTACTTGACCGTAGACTTCTCCGTAGACTACTAATCCTTCATGGTGTCTTAACCACGCATCTAATGCTGGATTCCATTCTAAAGCTTTCCACCATAGATTATTAACATCTTCTTGTTTCCAAAATTTTCTAGAACCACAAAAAATTTGATCATTCAAACAAACAAACCTTGAGTTACAACCGTGGGTTTTTTCGGTACAAATAACTTCCTCACCATCTTCAAATCTATTAGAATATTTGCGAAAATTTAAAATATCATAAACTGGAGCAAATACTTTCGGTGGTGTTACATCATTCCCACCAGAACTAAAACTACCATGAACCTTTGGTTCATAATGAACTATGCCGAATTTCTCCATATAATCGTCGCCAATAGTTGCATCTAATGGTGCTTTGATCAGCAAACCCATAGACCATTGACCCCTCAGTTTTCTAGCTTTTATTCTTCTTTTACCACCTAAAAATTTAAATTCGTCAGTATCTGGTACAACACTATCTGGTGGGATGTATATACCAAGATCGCCATCGTTCCAATCTGAAGTTCTTACAACACACTGAAAATCGTCAACATTAACAAGACTAAGAGAATCTGCATTCGGATGTTCTCTTAATCGCACGACAACAACATCACATGTATGAGATAAAATATTATTCACGGATACTTCTCCCATATAAAATCCATTCTTTTTCATCATCGCTGATTCTTTTAACACCAAGAGACTCGCAAACAGCAGAAATCAAACATTCGTCAGAAGGTAAATCAATTCCCAAATCCCTTAACACAGGAATCATTGGATATAAATTATTGATTGACGACTCAAATCCTCTTTCGCTAACACCCATAAATAATGTATGTGGCAAGTTACCATTAAACAACTCCAACACAGCCTTTCTCATTCCTTCTTGGTGATCTTTGGCGTCTTTAATAGTCCTGAATTCACCACTAAGTAGATAATATTTAGCCATTATTCAGCATCTCCTGCATTTCCTTTTCGTTTTCTTTTTAGTAAATTATCACACTGTTCTTTACTTTTATTTGTTTTTAAGATCGTATCGATATTCTTAGGCAAGACAAAAGAAGGTCTTAAAGATAGCTCCTCGATAATCATGTAGAGAACCTCACATATATTTTCTATCGCAATATACTCAGTAGAAGAAGTCTCCACAGCTTCATCCAGCAAACGTTTTATCTTATCTACGTCCATGCTAATCTCCTATCACTCTTATGTCTGGCAACTCTCTATACCTATTATCGAAATCTAATCCATATCCTACAACAAACTTATCCGGAATATCAAATCCGATAAACGAATCACAATTATGTGTTGATATAATACTGTCCGGTTTTCTCAACAAAAAAGCATCGGTAATACTAGCAACAGATTTTCCCCAAAGGAAACGTCTGACAGTAGACATTGTTACTCCAGTATCCAGAATATCATCTACCAATAATACGTGAGAATTAGCCAAGAATTTAGATGGAACTGAAGTTATTTTTGGAGTAGTTGGTTTCATAGATTTACCTGGATAAGTAGACACTCCTATGAAATCAATTTCAGTTCTAATGGACATACGCCTAACTAAGTCAGACATGAAAAAGATTGATCCAGACAAAATGCCTATAACAACTACTGGCATGTCTGTTTGTGAATACCAGTATCTAGAAGTGTAATAATTATCAATTTGTGACGCCATCTCGGTAACTCGACGACTAATCATATCTGCTGTTATCAATACTTCGTCAGACAAATTGTGTTTTGTGGTTTCCATGTAGATATTATACTATAAAAATCTAGGTTTGTTGCGAAAAAAACCAAAAAATCCACCATCCGATAAGAACTGAGCAAACCAATATTATAAAAATTGATGTAAAAATTATCCAAAATTTACATTTAGTATTTATCACATATCCAATACATGAACACGATAATAAGGTGACGGTAATTTTAAAAACAATCAAGCCAGCGACTCCATGATTAATCCAAATATAAGCTGCTACCGGATTGGCTTCTTCAAAATTGTCCGATGTTTTGCTAAAATGTATCGTGGCCCAAAGGTCTCCAGAAGACACTATTAAAACCAAGACAGGAAAAATTATGTACCAGTATTTTTTGATATTCATATAAAAAAAGACGGGGGCGATTAGCCCCCGATCCAAGGTAGCGAACGACGCGCAAGGATGGCGTAACTCACAATTGACGCCTGCTCAACACTTTCGTCCAAATCTATTATACACATAACAAAATTTTTTGTATTAGAAATTAATCTTTGTTTTTTATATTTTCCGTTAGTTCATCAATTTGTTCCTGTGTTGCTGGCTTGCTTTTATTTCCAATTTTGTGAACACACAAATTATTTTGACTTTTAGGTGAAATTGTTACAACAACATCGTAATTATTCCAATCAAAATCATCAGGTAATTGTGCCTCTATAACTTCAATAGCTCTTTTGCTAAGGTTCCGTACTCTACCATTAATAATATGTTGTCCTCCAAAAGTAGCTACAGGATATTTTACCAAATTACAATTTTCATTTTTAGTATCACTCATTTTATTCTCCAATATTTAACTATATAAACAAAAAAAACACATTAAGCAAAAACAGACCTTAAGTTATCATCTAGTTGTTGTTTTAAGAAACTATCAACACCGCATAAACGCAACACAATGCATCGTTCTTTAGGTATCCAACATATTTTTTTATCATCAGGAGAATAAAACCACACCTCTTCTCTGCAAAACATATTATCAGTCATGTTATCTGGACATTCTACCACTTCAAACTCTTTATCTCCAGAACTGCATTCAAAATCATCAATACGAATAATATTTCCAGGTTTTGGTCTTTCCATAATACAATCCTCCTACTGTATTATACAATTAATTAATTATATTGTTTCTAAAATACAAAAAAAACGGAGTGGTCCGAAAACCACTCCGTTTAATTATTGGTCACAGACTAAACTGTGAATTTTATGTAGCAAGTCCTGCAGGATCTGCTACATGCGTTACCTTCAAACTATTGAAGTTTGAATAGTTGTAACTAACACTTACGTTTCCACCACCAGCATCTCCACCACCATATGATACTGACGCTAATTTGTTTTTAGCTCCAAGGTTTATCCTGGTTCCTTCTCTGACCCAGATAAATATCTTTTGGTTTGTGATATTACTTCCGCCGACCGGATCAGCTAGAGCATCTATTAGATCGCCCTCCGAAGAAGTTGTGTCTATAGTACATGTCACTTCGGTAGGGAATGAAACGAACCTATGATACGGCCCCCTACGTCCCAGTTCAAACAACTCTTCTCTTCCTAGATCTGAAGAAACAGTAACTGTTTGTAGGTGGGCGCTGTAAGAATCTCCATCAACAACATTATGTCCGTCTCCATTTATGCCATCAATTTCTATTGGCCATATGCTACCGCTTACTCCTGTTATATCTCCATCAGCATCCATAGCACAGCCAGTACCCATAAGAATATCTTCTCTCCTAGCTACTCCACCAGAAGTTGCTAGTGACTGTGGTGCATCTGCACCATCAAACGACGTCGGTACAAAGTGATTTAGACCAGAAGCAACCCATTCTTTGTTGTTTCCAACGAGAGTAACATCTTCTGTCGAACTTCCATCAACCTGTAGTGTGTATGATAAAGCTGAAACATACATACCAGACATACCAACAGACTGTAGTGGAGTACCAGAGGCATTGTCAAATGTATCTGGATAAATATTTAAGGCACCAAAACATCTCTCATTTGAACGACCAACAAGAGTGGCAGATGCAGCCCCTGGAGTTGCAAGATGATATAGTAATGGATATCCATCAAGAACCTTCTGTACAGTTAATTCAATATCGGGTATTCCTTCAATATTCTCATAAAGTTCCAATTGTCCTAATTCAAAAACCTGCTCTAGATTGAATGTAGTATTAAGTCCAACACTCTGGACACCATGAGCTGTAGCAAAACCGGACGGATGTGTTCCAGAACCAGCGTGTAATGCACCAGCATCTAATGGACACAAAACATCATGCTCTGCAAAACCAACTGCTTGAATTGCGTAAAATATACGATTATTTGTACTCACCCTTTACCACCATACCCTTTCGTTAAGTGTCTGTCCAAAACTATCCATCTGTTATTTATACACCATAATTACAGAGAACCCATATCAATTTCTATCTCCCACGAAACCCTAGCTCTAAATAATTGAGAATTTAATGAATTTATTGACGATGTTGTACTATCCACAACCCTCAAACGTTTCCATGGATGTTCTAATGTCATATTTGACCAATTAGTTACACCGTCAACAATATCCCCATATATATCGAATGGAAATGTTATATTATTTAAATCAGCCATCCAAAAACTTTTTCTACTTTGATAATCAATTAAATCCATCAATAAGTTCCTATCAGACGGACTATCGGCAAAAATATGAAAAGTAACATATCTAGTTTTTATTTGCCCACCACCCAATTGTAGACCCCTTTGTTTACCTCTAGACACCTCTATAAAAATACTCGGTAACCAAACTTGGTGTTCTCTTGACGTAGTGCCAGACGTAGAAGCATCTGTGGCGAATTCGTATGCAGCATCTAACATTAATACTCTAAATTCCTTATGATCTGCAAACCCAACGAAAACAGACTTTCTAGTAAATTCTGCTCTAATATCCTCGTCTAAGCTTTTTGGTTCATCGAATATTATTCTTCCTCTTCTATAATCAATGTGGTGTGCATTTATTCCAGTCTCTGTTTTTGGATAAAAGTCACCATTAATATAGACACCGGACACCCTAAACGGATCAGTGATTGCCCCATTTAGTGAGACACCACTCTCCCATACCCATTCGTGTCCAGCACCTTCCCAGACGTGCCCATCGCCATATCTCTCATCTTTTACTGGATGTAATTTGGATTCATCGTCGTCGTAAAAACTAGCGTCGTCATACGTATATATGTCATATGCGCCATTATTTAGCAGACCCCAATCTAGAAACCACTTGAGATTATATAGTAGATGATCTGTTAATTCATAGCCACCAAAACCACCGTCATTAACACCTTTAAAATCTAAGGCACACATATTATCCTACCTCTCCCATAAGTATATTAGCAGCACTTATTGCGACCTTTTGCTGTCCTAAAGTATATTCTATGAAATTTTCACCAGCATTACCAGAAATAATATCTGGCAACACATATCCTCCACCGCCACCCCCAAGAGCTTGTAAGGCTACCATGATTGCTCTACCACTCCTTGATGTATGTTGTATACGAACATCAAACTTGTCGTCATCACCCTTGAATACTATATCATATGCAGCCTGTCCTATATCTATTGTTGGATCTACAAGCATCCATTTTGCAACTGGGATAACAATATCCGACTGAGAAGAAATGTAACTAGCCCCAGGAAGATTCAGATATTCACCCCAATCTTTATCTATTGCTTTGATAGTTACAGAAACAGAATTTCCACTAGATGTTGTAATAACTTTAACGGAAGATGCAATCAAATTAGCCATTCCGTCAGCTAAAGAATTTGCTAAACTATCGCTTAGACCAAAGTGAGCAGGTAAATCATCAGAACCCTTTCCTCTCAGAGACATGGCAACATCAGTTTCATTAAAAGCGTTAACTAACATTTGACTAATTTTTGCTCGAATCTTACCACCCTTAGACAGAACAACATTAGCCCACAATCTTGATCCATGGTATCTGATTTTTTCTATTAAATCAATGTGTGCAGAATTAGGCATATCAAGCTTCCAATTTATTTTAGCCACGATATACCCTCCATGTCTCTGGAACCCAGATGTTAGCAAATATTTGATGTCCTCCAACAGTAGCAGACATGTTATTGGATGGAGATCCAACAACATCCACGATAACAGCTTTTCCTTTGTTCGAATCATCTGCATCTCTATAAGAAATCATTAAATAACGATCATCTTGTAATGCTGGTCTATGAACATGAGTTGTTGCAGCATCATGGACAACAATTGGATCTTCTGGAAAAGTAAATACAGTCCCTGATAATGTTCCTCTAATAATCTTCAGTTTATCACTATCTTCTGTATCTATATAAACAACACCAATATTGTCATCCCCATAACTGAAAATACTTGGGCATCTAATTTGTCCACTAGACCATATTTGGGGTGTACCATAAATTGGAGTAGTTTCAGAAACAGAAACATGACAGATATTACCTTTATTACTGTTGTTTGCATCTCTCCATACTAATCCGCACGTTTGATCATCATGTAACAAACAAGAACTAAGGTAATCTGGATCTGCAGGATTTGCAACGAAAGAATTTAACACCTCTTTAGTAACTGTTGTTCCGTCTACGGAAATGGAATATGTTTCTCCAAGTGGTGTATCACCTTTTGAGAATGATAACACCAAACCACTTCCTATATGTTCTGTGGTATTTACTATATTATTGTTTTCAAAAATTTGAGTATAATCAGACTGATCAATAATCTCTGTTCCGTTTATAGTTAAAACAGAAGCGTGTTCTTCGTGACAACATAAAATTATTCCACTAACAGAATCGCTATCCATAACTATCGAACAAGGATCTCCATACATGCCGCCTTCGTATAATAATTCAGAATATATCTCACCAGCATCGGGAGTGGAAGTCCCAGATAATGATGCTATCCTATATAACGCTTTTCCTGTGGACTCATCAACCCATTTAGTCATAACATTATTCGGTCCACACAAACACATCCCAAGTGCAGAATATTGATCATTATTGGCTTCATAGTTGGAAAAATAAGATAAATTTTTTGCAGAAGAAAATGATAGCTCTAATCCATTCCTGACAGCAGCCATAACAAATGTAGGTCTAGTTATAACATTAGTTTGGTATAATATTGCATAAGTATCATTCGTTACAGATACACACACACCTCCGTATATGTAACCATTATAAAATTTGTATTCATCACCAGTTATAAAATCCATATCCACAATATTCCCCTTTTAGGAAATTAATTCCCAAAAACTAATACAATACCTGTCCTCTCTTAATCCGACAGGAATTGGACCTTTTATCTTCTTTACTTTTAAAGTCAGCATAGCTCTTATGTCATAATTCGTAATAGCCGTTTCTGCTCTCATTAAACTAGGCATATGATGTAAATATGTTTTTATTCTAACAATTCCTTTGTGTTTCGAAGCAGATATACCGTATTCTTCTGGATTTTTTGGATTCCATTTTAATAAAGCATGAATACATTCATTGACCTCTTCCAATAATATCCCAGATCCCTTACAATGGGGACATTTTCTTCCACGAGCAAATGGTCTCGGTCCCCCTTGTGTATATATTCCATCAGATCTATTTCTCATAGAATCATACCCACAATTAGTGCATTGAGTTTTTATTGGAGCAAACTCAAGTAGTACATGTTTTCCTAATTGATTTATTAAAGCATCTATTCTTGACTGATATATACCAATTAAATCATCAGTAATTTGTATAGAAGCTTCTGGATCAAGGGTCGGGCATGTAGAAGATACTGGTTCTGGTTCACCATTGATAAAAATATTGACTACTCCACTTTCCATTATATGGTCCTCCAAAAACTAACACAATATCTATCTTCTCTTATTCCTAACGGATAAGGACCACTAATAAGCTTGGCCTCATATTTAACAATATTAGCAACTTGACGATCAACCAAAGCAACCTTAGCTCTCTTTAAGTCTTTGGCATTGGTGATTAAAGTTTTAATTTTAATAATTTCTGACCCATCATAAACAGAAATTTCTTCATTAGTCGTTTCTTTTGGGTTCCAATCTATCAAACATTTTATACACAATTCTACGTTTTCCTTCAAAATTCCATCACCATTACAATATGGACAAACAGTACCATAATCAAACTGTCTCGGTCCCCCAATAACATATTTACCGTTTGATCTAGACCTAATAGAATCCCATCCACAATTAGGACATTTTGTAATATTTGGATCAAACCTCAAAACAACATTCTTACCAACTTGATTTATTAAGGCATCAATTCTACTTTGATATACATCTATAACACTAAGTGGAATCTGAAAACTTGCTGTTGGATCTGGCAGTGGACACACGGATGGAGTCAACGGCTCGTATCCATTTACAAACAAATTAACATAACCAGAAACAGAAACTAATCCCAATCCCTCAATGAAGAGAGATAAATTATCATTTTCGCTACTAGTACCAAGTCCTTCAATAAACAGATCGCCAGACGACGAATAGATGTTGTATCCACCTATGTATAAATCATTACTACCACTGAATGAACTACAACCGTGTATGAATAGATCTACGGAAGATGTAGTTGCAGAATATCCATGAACGTATAGGTTCGTGTCACCGCTTGTTAGGTGGTATCCTCCAATGAATAAATTACCCGAAGAAGAAGCACCTGTGTGTCCACCAGTATATAAATCTCCAGAAGACGACCATATTTCTTGTCCTGCAATAAACAATTCGGTAGAATCATAACTACCGCTATAGCTATTTATAAACAAATCGATAGAATTATTATTGTATGCGTATCCAGCTATAAAAAGAGGAAGTGATGGCGTATCAATTGTATTTTTGCCACCAATAAACAAGTCTATCTCAGAAGTTGATCCAGAATGACCACCTATGAATAAATCTATTGTTCCAGATTCTGATGTATATCCATAAATAAATAGCGGTAACAATGGTTCCAAACCACTACCAACACCACCTACGAAAAGATTACCTGACGACGACAGGTTATCTAGACCACCAATGAATAAATTGCAAAATTTTGTTTCTTCTTGTGATCCTTCAATAAAAAGATCTGTAGACAATGTTTCAGCATCAAAGCCACCAACGAACAGATCACCAGAAGATGATATATCTGCAATACCACCAACGTATAATGGAAGATTATTACCACCATAAACAAACAAACTTACAGAAGAACTATTTTGTGTAGGCCCATTGATATATAATGGAATATCACTATAATCTAATGTTCTTCCGTTGATAAATAAATCTATAGACGATGATGTGCTTACATGACTATCTATAAACAAATCTACTGATGTGGTTTTGCTATCAAATCCTTCAATGAATAAATCACCAGAAGCTGCTAACGATTCATATCCGTAAATAAATAATTCGTGAGAATTATTTTCATCCTCGCTTCCTTGTGTAAATAATGGTATATTTCCAGAAGAAGGTTCAGGAGAAGACCCGGCTATATATAGAGGAAGTCCATTTCCTCCATAAATGAATAGATTACTAGATGAGTTTGTACCATCAGGCCCTTTGGTGTAAAGATATATGTCATCAAATTCCTGAATATACCCTTCTATAAACAAATCCCCAGAAGTAGATGATTCACTAGAGCCAATAATATATAAATCGCCAGATGCAGTTTGATCATTAATTCCCCAAACAAACAAATCACAAGAAGAATTATCTGCTCCATAACCATCTATAAATAAATCACCAGAAACATTGACTTGTTCACAACCGCCAATAAATAGATTTCCAGAAGAAGTATATTCAGAAGCTGAAGTAAATTCTTTCGATTTAACCCATATCATACTCCTCCACGGTCCTCTGTGGTCACCTGATGAGGTTGTTACATCAGCATCGATGACAGCCCCTCCAGACATAGAAGTACACGTCCATGTGTGAGTGTGGGCTGTTCCACCCCTAAAGGATGTATCTGTTGGGAAAGACGGATCTCTACCAATCTGATTTCTTTTATGCAATACTGTTACTGTGTGGGTATGGCTTCCACTTGGTCTAACGTGTCCATGGGACGAACTATGAGTATGTAGATTTTTTGAATCATCAGTATTACCTATATCTGATATATTTGTTGTTATTTTTATCTGAGTATTAGATAGATCTGTTGTTCCTCCACTTCCATCACAAATTTCCCACTGATCTGTATCTAAGTTTTCTGGTAAACCAACATAACCAAATATCAATCCAGAAGGTATTGTTGTTGACCCAGTAGTTTGTACTCCCAGTAATTTTGTATATGCTGGTTCAGCACCGCCACTATCTGTTGTTATCCCGCTTTCTGTCGTGTATCCATCTCCAGATGTAGTAGTGGCCAACGCTGTTGTATGGTGTTTCGATAAAGCATATCCAGGCAAAGAATACCCAATATATGTATCGAATGTAGTATATGAGTAACCACAGTCCACCGGAGAGTGAGAGTGAGCACCTTCTTCGTGTTTATGATCGCTAGACGCCGTATGTGTGTGTCCTGTTGACGCAACATTTACTTGTCCGGCATCAGACCCAGACGATGCTCCAATAACGAATAAGCCACTTAAGTCTGGATAATTATTTATACCACTAGCAATTTCAAAATTGTCAGGAGCACTATCAGAATCGGTAAACGCTACAACACCACTTGGTATTGAAGATACTGTACCAGTTGGTTTTATTATAATCGCTGTAACATGGGCTGGGTATATTCCAGAAGCACTATTTGTGTTTCCAGCACCACTTGATGCATAATCTATGGATGCAGGAGCAGATGCACTACTTGTATGAGAGTGCGTTGCATGTGGACATTGATAGTTTGTATACCAAAGCGCAGCTGTTACACTTAAAGTATTTGAAGCAGTAACAGATGTGGCAGATATATAATGAACGTGTGTTTCTGACGTATGAGTGTGGTCTTCAAGTGAGTGAGAGTGACCACCGTCACCACCATCGATCTGGCCACTAGTCGAACCTTGCAGGGATCTACCGTCGTATTGATTGTCCCTCAAGAATCCCGCAGGAATACCACTAACACCAGATTCGTCATGTATCCAAATTAGACGAAAATTGTTGTCGAACTGTAGTGGCATATTATGTCATTTCTTTTTGAACCTTGTCAATATGTGGTTTCATGCATACTTTTAGTCCATGAATAGCACTATCAATTGCTATTGGATCTCCATGGTGATGAAAAATCATACCATCTGGATGTAAGGCAGCTAACCCAAAACATAAAACATTTTCTAAAATCATGACAGGGACAGGAATCCCATTTTCATCAGTAGTTTCTAAATCTATTGTGATTTTCATAAATTTTCTACCTCATCCAATAATCCAGAAGCTCTTGTCCCCAATTCGTTGCAGTAATAATTTAGCATTTTTAATGTAATAGCATCATCATCTATAAGTGATCTCAATTCTAATGTACTTCGTATTCCTTGTGTAGCTACTATAAAATGACTAATATGAGTATCCATTCTATTTACTGCTAAATTTATTTCTATGACATTTATCCCGCTAACTAACATTTTATCTATCTCTCCTTACATTTGCAAACTGATCATAATACCATTGAATAGTACTAAGAGCATTGCCTGTCGGAGTTCTATATGGTCCCAAAACAGCTTTACCAACTCCAGAGGAAGCAAGTATAGTCCATTTTAGTCTATTGTACGAAGCACACGGTCCAAGCTCCAAAATATCTCTATAACCTCTAAAACTAACACTCGTATCAACAGAACTATCTCCGTCTCTTACTTTTATTCCCTGCCCCAATGCTTTTTTAAACTCTCCTACGTTTAATATACAAGCTGCTTTTAGGGGTATTAGAGCTATAAAAACAGAGTCATTATTCGTCATTGGATCTGGACTTATTGTTAGTTCTGAAATATCATATGTATACGTGTATGCAAATTCAACTTCAGCATCAACTGAATATCCAGCAGTAATAATTACTTGTTTTAGATAGTCGTCAGTATACGATTGTGGGAGAGCAATATCATTCACCAAAACCCTAACAATCGTAACAAGATCTGTGCTCCAAGACATATTACCCCCCAAACTATTGCATATTTATGAAAAATTCACCGCACTGTTGTTCGCCGAAATTAGATATCATTCTATAATAATATTGCTGTTGGCTATATGATTGATCAAATGGAAGATTTTCTGTTGACCAACACCAATTACTAGTATCTCCGATTCTAGTACATCCACTACTCGTCAAAGTAACTCTGGTGTTTAATCCATTTATAACATCCCATAGTTCTACATTTACACTTGTCGGAGCCATATCAAAACTATCTACTATTTGAGGATAATAATCCCACTTATTAGTAAAGAAATTTATTACTCTAGACGCCAATGCCCCAGAAGTCTCAGGAACACTTCCTGATATGAATAGGTTAGACGATCCAGTGAATTCTGTTTCTATTGTAAACCCACATGTATATAGACTAACATTGTGAATTGGAGAAAACATCAAATCAATACCCTGGGGACTAGATAACCCACTACCTACTACTTCAACATTTGTACCGTCTATATCAAATTTACTTATAACTCCAAGAGTTTCATCTGTAACATAAATCTTGTCTGATTGTGTATCAATCACTAAACCATTTATACCTTGAAATCCACTTCCTGTTGAAACAAGCACTCCAGAACTGGACCCATCAGTGTTTATACTACATACCTCGGATGTATCTCCAACATAATAGTTTGTCCAATAAATTTTACTACTATCTGAGTTAACATCAATTGATCTCGGATATGATAAACTTCCTGATGTGGTTAATCCACCAGAACTATTTACAGTAAAAACTTCTACTTCTCCGATATCATCTCCACCATTAGCACTATATAGTGCGAAGCTATTACTTGTTATAGTTTCAAACCACAAATATGCTGCTTCGTCTTTTGTAATTATCTCTCCAAGAGAACCAGATGTATCTGTTAATTTACATATCTGAACTCTAGTATCTGGGTGTTCGTGTGTACATAGTGCTATGGTCGAACTATCTAAAACAGTTAGTGCGTGTTTATCTGAGTGTTGAGTAGCTATGCCGTCGACTGGTGTTTCCGAAATAACAGAATCTTCAAGATTATACATATATATCCTGTTATCATCATCAGAGATTTCTCCGAACATAACTATTTTGTCTTCTTCTAACCGTTCACACAAAGGATGCTCTACTAACTTATCATTACCAATGTTTCCACTAGTTCCCATAGTAACAGTTAAACCACTTATACTACCATACCGATACCTACTCTTATTAACACCAGTAGGAGCAAAAAATGTTACAAATTCAGTTGTATTAAATGATCCAACAGATAAATATTGTGTATGATTCAATTCATTGTCTATTGCTACATTACTACCAGCTATAGTAGTAGTACCACTAACAGCGAGTGTTCTTATATAACACTTATTGTTTCCAAGACTTTTAGCGATTAACATATAAATACCAGAAGTAGTTGGTGTTTGTGGAACCATTTCTGTAGTATTCATTTCATACATAAATCCGGCATCAAACTCATACGTTGAATCCACAGACAACTCGTTATCGCTAACACCACTAAGAGATATTATATCTATATCAGTTCCTGAGTCTTGTCCGTGTACCATAAAAAACTGATCATCACTTATTCTTTGAATATTAGTTGCATTTTTATATCCAGGATATGTAGACGCACCCTTGAGAGTAAATTCATCACCAGACGTAGCAATATTATCTACAAAATCAATTACTTTACCGTACATTGCAGAGTTTGCAGCAGCAGAGTGGGAATATATAACTACATGTTTACCTTCCGAAAGTTTTATCGATTTAACAACAAATACATCACCATCATAAAATATTTGACCACTATATGATGTTAAAACATCGCCTAAATCACCACTACCTGTAGTAAGATATCCAGAATTAGATCCATCCAAATCTGCTACCATCAGTGAACCAGAAGCTTCTCCAACCGTCCAATACATTTTAGCGTTAGGTATATCTAATGCTACATCTACAGCTTTAACTCCACTAACAATAACTGATGCGTTGCTTCCATCTTGATCCGATCTTGTTATTGTATTGTCACTATCATCACACCAATACAATTTATCGTTAGCTATGTCAACAGCAACACCCTTGGGACTACTTAGACTAGAAGCAAGTACTGTGGGACTAGAACCATCCACCAATGAACTATTTACAGTTTTAGTTCCATAATCACTGTAGTATAATTTGACACCAGAAGAATCTACTGCCACACCATAAGGATTGGTCAAACCAGTAGTTATAACACCAGATGCTGTTCCACCAAAAATACCAGAAGAACGTATTTGATTTGGTCCATCTTCTGCCCAAAAAGCTGTTGTATTACCTATAGAGCTTGCCATTTTAAATACCTTTTTCCTTACCTATCTATTTATTATACTAAATAATCCGATTGATCAGAAAGAGAAGGCATCCCTCCGTCTTTATTCTCGTATGATATTAAAACAAAATCACCCTCGTCTGTATTAGATCCATCAGACATTCGCCAATGGTACTGTTGTCTGCTAGACGTAAGAGGTGGTGTGCCGCTGGTTGACCAACTATATCTTCCAGTATTTCCTATTTCTCCGCATCCACTGGAAGAAACATCTACCAATACTCCATTGTCCCACAACTCTATATTTACAGTTTGTCCTGTAACAAGAGTGCCTATAATAGTCGGGGGTGCGTCTCTGAAAAAATTAAATTCTAAAACAGATTGTCCTATGGCTGACATTGTAACTCCTTACTGTGTCAAAGTACTATTTTAGTTTATTCTGTAGTATTTTTTTAAAAAAACTTCATCCATTGTTATGATTATACACCATAGATTATTCTATAGTTAATTTGAATATTGGGACATGATTGTATTAAATAAAAAAGAGGGGGAAGGTTTTACCCCACCCCCTCGTATCGATTAAAGGATATAAATCATTTATTTATAACAGTCTAGAAAGATCCGAGTAAAACCCTCCGTCCGTCGAGAGCAGCGAAACCATGCTCTTGCCATCCGTAGAATCCAGCCTTCTGACGTCTATGAAGATTGTCATCCTCAAAGATTTCAAGCTGACGCTTCACGGGCATGACAAATGTGTCACTGTGAGACAGATCCAGTCCAACTACGACCTCGACATCGCTTGTGCCCATTGTAACACCTAGCGTTGCAAAGTATGTCTGTAGTTCCTGATTTTCACCTAGTTCGTCTAGCGTATGCAGCTTGACTCCGTAAATTTCTGCAGCGGGACCACTTGTGTCACCAGCAACAAGAATTTCTCTACGAGTCAGGTCATCAACTTCGTCAGAATCCCAATTTCTGATGTCTTCCAAAGCTTCTGGGCTGACATACAGATCGGTTAGACGACTTCGATTGACCGAAGAACTGTTACCTCCACCTAGACGTGTCATGGTAGTCTTCATAAGAGAAACTAGTCTCTTAGTGAACTGACCAGCAGTTGCAGCACTATCATAAACTAATGGTGCCCCACCGCTATAGTCTGTTCTACCAGCACCGGCAGCAATAATAACTCTCCATCCATCTGTGTTCATTTTCTTAACGAACCCAGCTTCTAGAACCTCCATGGCGCGAGCTACAATGTTCCAGCGTGCTGAAGACGAATACTTCAGAGGCCAGTCAATTGCATTACCAACATCATATGTTCCGATGGTTACTGCGTCCCCACATACTGTACGCTGTGGAAGAGCACCAACACTAGGAATCATATATGCAGCATAATCGCCTTCCTGTGCAGTCTGATAGAAATCCAAAGGATATTCTGCTGTAGCACTAGGATCTAGAACTTCAGGCGTGAAGATTCCGCCTAAAATGTCACCATCTAATAGCGCAGACCGCAGAGGAACCTGTAAAGCCTGAGCTAGAAAATGCATAGCCTCCATAGCTTCTGCTCTATTTGAGGAACCAGTTTTTCTCAGAAGTTCAATCTGTTCCTGAGTTGGTTTACGTATATTACGCTTCATTCTTCTTCACCCCCTTATGTTATATTAATAGAAACCCTACAAAAACCATTGGCATCCTTGGTTGTCTCGAACCTACCAACTTGCACGATACCTGTACCAGATGTAGTACTGATATACCCACTAGCACCAACATATGCGGCAGCACCAGCAGTTGGGGTGTCGCCCGAAACGATCATGTCAGTTACCACGAATCCCTTTGTCACTAGGGTACACTTGTCCCCAGGACGAATTTCCTGATTTTCGTAATTAACAAAATCTCTGGTTGCACTCAGTTCAGCAGTAACTGTCTGAAGCAAAATACCCTTTGGAAACGAACCCGATGCGACTGCTGTATAACCAACTACATTAGCCTCGTCTGTGATGTTTGTTCCAAGAGCAGCACCAGAGCCCTGTGTAACCACACTAGCGATTCCACCTTTTTCTGCAGCAACTGTAGTCCAGAAATTCGTGATATCGGTAGTTTCATTATATTCCCGATCTGGTTTCAAAGCCATTCCTACTCACCCCCTTCATTATCTTTGTCTTCGCGCCCCAATAGCGCTTGTGCTGTAGAAACCCACTGATTGGTTTCTGTTTTCTCCTCAGTTACAACAAGATCAGCGTCCTGAGTCTCTTCTACATTATCTAAAGCAGCCTGAGTACTTTCATCTTCAGTATCAGATTCCTTGAGATTTTCCTCGGTTTCAACTATCTCGTCTTCTTTCTTAGCCTCTCCTGCATACTTAAGGACCAAAGCAAATGTTTCGTCAGTCATTTCACGAAGTTCAGCAATTGCTGCTTCCTCGTCCTCGACCTCCTTAACACCCTTAAGTTCCTCTAGACGATTACGGGCTGCTTCGGTTTTACGAATCTCTGTTAGTTCCGCATCACTTTTTTCAGCGCGATTTGTAGCGTCATCGAGTTGCTTTTGGAGTTCAGCCTTCTCAGCCTCGACAGCCTCCACCTTCTCCGAAGTTTCAGTTGCATTAGCAGTGAGTTCATCAACCTTCTCTGTCAAAGCAGTAATCTGCCCGTCATAGTTTCTAGCCGATACCCCATCAATCACCTTCTGCAATTCAACAACTTCTTTTTCCTTGCTCTCTAGGCTCGCCTGAGCCTCTTCAAGCTTTGCCTGAAGTACTTCTAATTCTTTAGCATCCACGTCTCCTACACCCCCTTCCGACAATTCACTCAATTCAGCAGTAACAAAAACGTTCGATACGACCTGTTTATTGGCCGCAACTTTTATAACAGATTCGGGATTTGCTGGTGTTTCAACAAAACCCTGAGCACTAAAAATCAAATTTTTTAATACTCTACCTATACGATAACCTTCATATTCACCAGATCCACCATACATTCTTAGGTGTTTGGTTAAAAACGCAGTATCTTCTGTTCGTTCTATGATCTTTGTTTCACCAGTATCTGGATCTATTATTCCATAACTAAAATCTGGAAAAAATGCTTCCATTGAAACAAATAATTCTCCAGCTTTAGCTTTTTCTATAATATCTTCTATTCGCTTGGCCAGTGCTGGAAAAGCTTTATAAAGAACACCCGCAACTTCAATATCAAATTCATCTGGATGAGTATCACCATCAACTTCATTCCCAGATTTATCCAATACCCTAGTTGCGACAATGTGTCCAAGTATGTTTTCGGATTGATGATTATCGTTCATAGGTTTGTGAATCGGCGACTTTCTTGCTTTCCATACTTCTTCTGGAGTGAAAATATCATCATTTAAATTCCATCCAGTACTGACAAGAATAGCAACAACTAAAGCTAGATCTGGCTGTTCTTTACCCAATAACTCCTCTATAGTTTGAATAGAAGAATTGGATGCTGTGTTACTTAAGACAGAAATATCATCGCAATAGTCTTCGATGTTTCCAATTTTAGCCAAAGCAGCAACAGACACAGATGCTCTGCCGTTATCTTCAAATTGAATACCATCTTTTTTTTCTGACCTATAAACGCGCACTGTAACCTCCGTTGTATGGTTTATACACAACGTGTCATCAAATTACATAAAAATAAATAAATAAATATTTCAAAACCAATATACTACTTATTCTTACGCTTTGGCTTTATAATATCAATCAATCCAGCAGCAGTATGTTCGTCATCGGGACATTCTTTAGAAACCATACCATCTTCGTTAAGTTCTCCGTCTTTCAGGGAAGCTACGACATCCTGTGTTGGTAAACTAAATTGCCTTCTCTCCTGCATACCATCAGGATTAACTGTTTCAATTGTGTAGTAAAAATTGATATCTTTTTCACCGTCATACATATATTGCTGTAAACAACAATCTTGTGTTGGAACCTGTATCCCATTAATTGTCAAAACAACCTGACGAGAATTTGTATCCAATGATAAATTCACAATAGCCATAACTACCTCCAAATATTAAAGATTTTTATTAACGAACAAATGGCAAGGCCAATCGTTTTGTTCCTCTGTTACCCAAAAAAATTCCGACATTCTCTTTACCATATCTAAAGTCTCTTCTTGTGGATAAATACGACCACCATGAAAAGAAACACATAACTGCCCTATTCTGTCCCGCAAACCTGGATTTCCCAAAACTTCTTCCAATACCCCTAGTTCAGCACCCTCACAATTAAGGAAAAGTAAATCTATACGATCGCATTCATTTTCTTCTAAAATAGTATTGATACTGACGGACCTAACACTACTAGTGCGTCTTAAATGTCTTCCCTCACCTTCGTGTCTTGGGTAAATACTATTTGACGATATTTCTTCAAATTCATAAAATTCTACAACACCATCAGAACCAGTTACAGCAGCCCTATTCGGTACAATAGAAGTAGAATTTACACCAGCACAAAGAGTTTTGTAATTCTCATTTCCAGCCTCGTAGGCAATCATTCTAAGATTGTCATCAAATTTCTTACATAGTTTTATCCCATGTGCCCCATGGATAGAACCAACCTCAACAATTATAGGCATATCCGGCAATACATTAGAAGCAAAATACATATATGTATCACATCTATCGAAACTGAAAACAGGTGCCTCTACCATTACTTATCTCCTAAATATTCCACAACTAAAATGTTTTCATTGTATCAGCCCAAGCAACACCAACAAGTAATCTCCGTTCTTTTGTGGTTGGAGTCCTGCTTGTATTTTCTGTGAAACTTGATATTAAAATATTCAACTTATTATTTAAAGTATCAAATCTACCAACTTCGTTTTTAAGTCTAGAAGAAATTAATTCTGCAGTAACTTGATCGCCAGGACGCAAGACAGATAATAGACCTAGCTTGATTTCGTCCAATTCTGCTATCTGAGACTTGTTAAGCGATCTCATGTTTTTAATATTGTTCTGTTCAAGATATTTACTATCAACAATACCATCAATTTCATCCATAAACCTATCAGCCACCACACTCAAGATAGACATGGTTTTTGGTGTTCTTTCGTCTCTAGGGGCAGTATCCTTTGTCGATGGGGGCCTTCCTGGTGAATTATCTCCATCATCCTTTGGTTGGTCTCCTTTCGGATTATCCCCGCCACCATTGTCCCCACCCTTTGGAGGATATACGCTATCTTTCCTAAAACCGTGCTTAACTTTCTCTATCTGAATAGCGTGCTCATTCTGTCTGTCCATAACAGTGAATGGTCTATTATATGGATTTGACTTTTCTAATACTCCTGGATTCTCGTCTCTAATAACCTGCTCTGACTTTAATCGTTCTATCTCTATCATATAGTTGACACCGAATACTTCTGAAACCTTCTCTGAAGAAATTATTCCACGATCCAATAATTGAATGACAAGCTGCTTCTCTGCTGCTTCGTCACGCAAAGACATAATTCCAAAGTTAATTTCTGGAACATTCTTGAATCCCATTGCGTCAGCAACTAAACGAAGTTCACCCTTCATCCATCTTATTGCACTACTTCTTACATACTCTAATCTTTCTGCCAATGTCTTCAGTTGGACAAAAGCCGATTGTGCGTTTCTAGTACCAAGATCAGCACCGCCAACAAGTGAGTCTGGAATTCCTATTCCCCTAACAATATCTGCGTTGACGCTAGCATACTTCTCTGGACCAAGAATATCTTCTACTGGAGGATATTCTACCTTCAAATCAATCATGTCATCCCAAACCAAATCCATAACTCCACCACCCACATTGTGTTGAAGTATGTTAATCAGTTTGTCTACGGCTGCGCCTGTTGGTAAAATGTGTTTATCTGAATTTCCTAATTTCCAAAGACGGATAACATTAATAACCCCATCAAGTGCTGCCATATCCGCTAATCTCATTTTTTCCTTGAACATGATATCTTCTAAGACACCATACAAGAATGGAGTACCCCAATCTTCCCAGTCATCTTTCTTATAATAATCTACATATACTTTGTCCATATCTAGGGCGAATAGATTTTTATTAGCCTTAGCAGCTTTCACAACTTCTGCTGGAAGTTTTTTAACAAGATCTCTCTCTGCCTTTGTTCTGGGATTTTTAATGGAACGAGACAAAGAATCTGGAATTCTCATACCAATGGAATCTGCCCCAAAAAACTTTCCTACATCTCCACCTATTTTTTCAATTATTGTTGGTGATAAAAATGTATATTTCCACGGTATTTCTCGTTTTCTCACTGATTTCTTTTGTTGCTTAACTTTTTCCGGAACCTCTTTTACCTTTGTTTCATCTACCATATCCAGGGATACTACGTCACCCTTTGTCATTTCTCTAGCAACTGGCAGTGTAATAAATGCATTTTTTCTTCTTACTATTACATTTGCGTCCCTCATAAGAAGTTTCATATAATCATGTGCTCTACCAGCCAGATTAACTTGCATAGCCCACTCCCTAAAGAATCTCTCCTGAGTTTTAATTGCGTGTTGTAATTCTAAACCTTCTGACGCAAAATCCGTCATAAGATCAATAATATTCCTAACCATTCCGACTTTTTTGTAAACAGCCTGACAAGCAGCTACTATCTCAGCGTGTCGTTTTGGTAGTTGCTGATCCGCTCTCTGATTTTCATAATCATATCTATTATAACCAGATCTTAAGTTAACGTCAGAAGCAACCGCTCTCTGTGGAATTCCGTTTCTAGCGTGACATACATCCGGAAGAACATGATTTTCTATACTTTTTTCGCCGTATGTGTAAAGATTTTTTATTTCAGGTTTGTCTGCCATTAAATTTACCTCATTCATATTGTAATCACAATGCAGTTCAAATGCTTATACACCACAAAGATTAAATACGTTTTCCCTTTTTAACAGCCCTAAAAACACCACCCGCATTAACATCTTTGGAATTAACCATCCTACCTACTCCAGGACCACGATACATAGGCTCTTCTTTGTCTGGCTTAGATCTCTTTTCAACATTTCCAGCGACATCTTCGTAATCAATCCCATCATCGTATGCTATCTCTGTCTCATATATGTATTTATGGGACAATAATAATGCAGTATATCTGTCTTTTTTCAACCTACCTTTTCTCGAACGACCTTCTACGGCCCCCGGCTGAACTACTGTCGGAGTATCAAACCTCTCTCTACCAGTTGCTGTTTCGCTCATGTGTATCGTACATAATTCATTCTTTAATTCTTCAATATTAAATACATTCTCCTCAAATGTATCAAAAACAATACCAGCAGACTTTTCCGCTTGCAGAGAAGCATACATCTTAACACTATCAAATGCGGGAAACAACAACCTCCTTGTCTCAAGGCTTTTATGTAGTGCTATGTTTGCTTGCTGGTTATATTCACTACTTTGTTGCACTAAGTGTAAAATGTGACGTCCATCACTCTCACCATCGGTTGGTTTGGGATCGTCTATATCAATTACTTCATAAATTGGAAAATCACCATTATCCATATCTAACAGTTTTTTGTTTCTAAGCATTTCAGAAATAGCGTAACCGCCACCTTGGCTATCCATCTCCAACCTTACTGGATTGAATAACTTAACTATTTCTCTTATTCTTGAACAACAATATGCATAATAATCATCATCAGTTACTAAACCACTCTTCTTTCTTTTAATAAACTCCTTCTTGTTAACAGCCCAACAATAGACTAGTCTGTAGTGATTTTTCCAAACTTCTGTGACAGTAATAGCTAAGTTATCTTTTTCAGCAGCCGGGTCAAGACCCATTACATATTTTCTTTTAGACTGGCCTCTCATCAATGGTGTGAATGTGACAGCACCGTCTGGTGTCTCAATAGGCTTTCCTGGGCCAACAGTACACCCCTCTATTAAACTTCTAGGAAAGAACCCATCGGAATCCTTTACAAATACAGCCCCATACTCCATCAGCCAAATATTCTTGGGAAGAGTAGCTTGTGCGTGAGCTAGTTGTCTTTTATCTAACAAACCGTCTGGTAAATGATTATGCGGGATTCTTATAATTGAATAATCTTTATAATTGAAATCATCTGGAACTAAATTTTCACCACCAAATATTTTAGCAACCTCATCTTTGTCGCCTTTGCTTCTAATTATTTCAGTCCACATATCATGCTTAGCAGAAAAATGATTGAAGGCATAATACGCAGTACCGGAATATATAATTTGGTTACCATGCATTTTACCATCATCAGTTACCAAACTATTAACCACATCTTTTGGTAAATCTAACTGAGCTAAAGATCTGTCGAAAGCTATCTTCTTCGCCTCTTCTACAGGAGTTTTGGCTGTAGCTGCGAAACCTCTAACAACAATATCAAAAACATCTTCTGGGATAGAGGCGAATTCATCTGCTATAACAACGTTAGCACGAAAACCTCTAATCTTAGTCCCATCCCCCATAGGTAAGGCGTAGATAATAGAATCTCCAACCTTAAAATAACAAAGATCAACATTTTGTCTTGGACCGGATTTCTTTCCACCACCAATTATATTTCTTAATACCGGAGAACTACTCCAGATAGTATCGATATAGTTAAAAACCAACTTAGCTTGTCGTAAACCAGCACCAACAATAACAACCTTTGTCCCAGGATCTAACAGCGCTCTCAAAACAGAATACACAGCCAACATGAAAGACTTACTACCACCTCTACACGCTATAAGCATCGGGAACGGTGTATTCCACATAGATTGAATAGTAGCAATTTGTATTGGAAATAAATCTAATCCGAGAATAACTTTTGCAGTCCATCCTATATACTTAAGATCAAGCATGTGATTAACAACAACACTATCTAGTGGTTCTTTAGATTGCTTAAAATTGGTAAAAATATGATCAGTTATTTTTGGAACACTGTCTCTATATGGAAACAAATAACCATATTTACCCTGATCACTAGTCAGTAGATCTTGTAATGTAAACTTACTAGCCAAGACAATTACCTCCGGGATTCTTTTTTGACTTCTGTTCAACCCATCTGTCTTTTTCGTGTCTGATAACCTCTTCAAAAATTGTTCTAGCAATTCTTCTACCACAATCACCAGCTGGAATAATTTTCACACCAAATTTAACAGATAGAGACATAATCCATTTAACCAAAGCTTTTCCGGGTACTCCCGTCCTAAACTGTGGTGGAGATAACTCAAATATATCCGGAGTAAAAAGAGATTCAATTATTATATATGCATGTTTTATCTCAGACATTCGCTCCATCTCTGCTTCAAACGCCGGTCTTTTTTTGCTGCTATAATTACCCCACAATTCAGAAAACGCAAATTTTCTTTCTACAGCAAGTATATCTGTGTATCCAACAAGACTATAATCGCCAGTTTGTAGCGTGTCAACAACCATACCATCACATACTGGTGGACGCTTTTCTGGTATACTTGGATTAAAAACCCATCCATGACCATCCTGCTCTCTGGTATCTCTGATAACAGTATATGATGGAAGCATTAATCTTGGCATAAATCCCCCGTTCCATAATCACTCTTAACCATTATATCAACCATTTCTCCAAAACCAATGGTTGGTGTCCATCCAAGAATGTCCTTGGCTTTACTTGGGTCAGAATGTAATAGATTAACATCAGCTGGTCTATAAAATCTTTGATCTATCTCAACATAATCATTGTAATCAAGACCTATAGTACCAAAGGCTAGTGATAAAAAGTCTCTAACAGAATGTGTCTTTCCAGAACCCAAAACATAATCATCTGGAGTAGAATGTTGCATCATCATCCACATTCCACGAACCATGTCTATGGCATGTGACCAATCTCTCTTTGCATCAATGTTACCCAAAAACAAAGGTAAGACATCAGCGTCTTTTACTGGGAACCCATCGTTATTATCCATCCACCTCTGCAACCCAGCAACATACTTTGTTATCTTACGAGTAACAAAAGCTTCCCCTCTTCTTTCACTTTCATGATTAAATAATATACCAGCACAAGCATAGATATTGTACGCACGACGATAAAGGGCTACTAGGTGATGAGCATATAATTTAGCTACTGCATATGGTGAATTTGGATTAAATGGTGTGGTTTCCGATTGTGGAGCAACTGTTGTATCCCCAAATAGTTCTGAAGTACTTGCCTGATAATATTTTGTTAGTGGAGATGTTTGTCTTATTGCTTCGAGGATATGTAATGGTCCCAAAGCGTCTATATTACAAGTAGTAATTGGCTGGTCAAACGATGTACCAACATGACTCATAGCAGCTAAGTTGTATACTTCATCTGGTTTTATCCCAGATATTATTTTGTGCATACATGAAGAATCGGTGATATCTCCCTCAACTAAACTAAAATTTGGATGGTTTATAAAAGAAGAAATTCTCTCTGTCGTATCTGTTGAGGATCTGCGAATTAATCCAAAAACTTTATATCCCTTATCCAACAACAATTCAGACAAATAACTCCCATCCTGTCCAGTAGTACCAGTTATTAACGCTGTCTTAGGCATTGTTCTTCCCCTCTTCTTTTTTTGCTTCTTCAAGTGCTTGGTTGTGTGCCTCAATCATCCCCTGAATATCATCTGGAATATCTGATACCACCCCATTGCCGTCTCGCAAAGTAAGTCCATCTATCTTCTCTAGACAACAGTTCTTGTATTTCTTATCACTACCGCACATACATGGCCAATTTCTGGACCATTTTATTCTCTTCCTCGTGACTGGCATTGTGACTCCAGATAATCTTTTTGTAACGTTGCGAAGCTTAGATTTCCTACCCATATTGAACACCCCTTTCCATAGCACTAATCATTGCATCTATTTTTGAACAATGACTAAACTTAATCCTATCAGTCTGACGTTCTACTTCTTCTGCTGCTTCAAACCAACCACATATTTGAAATAAATCAATCAATCTGTTGAAATAAGTATGTTTAGTGGCCACAAAACTTACTCCACTTTTTATTTGATCAAAATTAGTTCTTTCCTTCTCTATTCTAGCAATCACTCTATTTATATAATCCGTGGTGCTGACTGCAACTTCACAGTGACCAGCTAGATATCTGGTAGCCAGTGGATTATCTGAAATTTGTACACCACCACACAAAGTAATACCAAAGGATCTTTCATTTAGATTTGACGCTAAAGAAACTTGTTCTTCTGTATGTACATTGGGACAAACATTAGAAGTAGCATATACGTTGGATAGCAGATTAGCTTTACAAGCAAGTGGTCCACAATATTTTAATCCAGCCATTTCCCATATTTCATCACCGAATGCCTGATACGTATACCCCAGTAGTTCTAATCTTCTACATAGTGGCTCGATTAAACCTCGCATAATACCTTGTCTATTTTTGAAATTGGCAACAATAGACATATCACATAATGTTTCCATATTTCTTGGCACCATACTAACAATATTGCCAGCAGCAAGAATATGGTATAGGTCAATTCCAGCAACAGTCCATCCACTAAAATATGAATCCCACAAATGTTTCTCAATCTTTGTGTGAACTATTGCACCATCAATACTTAAGATTATTTCTGGTTCACTTTCATCTGCATACTCATAAGGCCCATCTATTGTGAGATCATTATCGTTAAGAGGAAGTGCTTCTATAAAAACTTTCACACAACGTTTATTTATAGTATCAACTGGTAATTGTCTAATACCATATTTAGAATGTGTCATTATTAATTCAATGTTATATTGTTCTATCAATTGCTGACAATATAATTTTGTTTTAGGATTACAAACATAAACAGTCCACCCAAGTGACCTCAAGGAATCAACATAACCATCCTTTATCATAGAATATTCACTTCCGGGTCTCGGAATGTACAATGCACACTTATTCATCAGAATCATCTCCGAAAACAGTTTTATCATCCATTATTATGGGAGACATACTCCCATCGGGAAATTGGACAGGACGCCTAAATTGTTCCTTAACATCCTCAGATGCAATTCTTGTGAGTTCTGCTAGGTGTCCCTGTCTGTCTCTTTCTTCTTTTGAATGCTGTAGTCGACTAACAAGAGATAAGAATGTTTCTTTACCACCCTGTAATTCTTCTATTCTATCCTTTCTTGTAGCCGCTAATCCACCAAGTATTTTTTGTCTTTCTTTTGCCAAAGAGTCATATCTATCATTAACAACTTTTAATTGTTTGTATCTATCATCTATTTGTCTTTGTTGTAGTATTCTGAATTTTATGGTATCTTTGTCTTCATCTTCTAGTTTTGGGTTTTCAACAAACCACATTTGTAAATCAGATATTTCTCTTTGTAAAGATCTAGCAAGAATTAACTGTCTGTCTATCAATATCCTATGCTTAATAAAATCATCAACTTGCATAAACTCACTAGTAACTATGTCCTCAAACTGACAACACAGAGAACCAAAATCTTCCAAATAAACAAGAACCTCTTCTGGCTCAAACTGTCTCTTTATAGTTGTGAACAAGTGTGTCTTCTTAAATTGATCTCTAAACCAACTGGCTTTCTCCATATCTGACAAACCCTGTGGTGGTGTGGCTAATAAAAGATTATCAATTGAGCTTACCTGAACTGATTCTCCAGCCTTTTTAACAATACCCATTTCCCTTCTTCTTCTACTTATCGTCTCAATGTGCCATTTATACCCACATTCTTCTGCTAGCATCTGTTGTATTTTTTTGTCAGTAAGACCCTGTTTGATACCACTAGCTAACAACTCCAGAGCCTTTGGATTGTTTGAAAGTTTTTTATTTTTACTTTTTGCCATCTTTGTCTCTTTCTGATAATATTTCAGCAACAGTGTGTTGTATTTCAGACACCAAAGGACTCCTAACTCTATTATTCCCTAGCAAATCCTGAAAGGATGGCAGTAATTCTTCTGGAAGTCTATCTGTTATGTATTTTATAGTCTCTTGGCACAATAGGTTGTGTGTAGGATCAACATTTATCGCCTGAGACCCCAATAAAGTACCACTATCAACTGTTTCACAAGAACCAAATGGCAATGCGTTAACTAAATTCATTTTTGTTTTTGCTAATCCAGAACTAGAAATATCAAATCCTGGACGAAAATATCTATCTCTTTTTAAGTTTTTCATTCTATTTGCTACATGTCTAACTAGAAAATTTTCTATTGGTCCTATTTCTGGGTTATATCTATCAAGTGCTTCCAAACACATAGACCAAACTTCCTGGTAAACATCCGAAGACTCGTAGTATGCAAAAGATCCGTTGACACTTCTTATATTAGCCAACCTCTCTATAATCGGATACGCACTTGAATAGATTTCTTCATTAGTCATTTTTATCAACATCTCCGCTCATCGCGTCATCTATTATTCTCATTCCCACAGAAGTTTCCGGATCTGAAACACTCATATCATTTGCAACACTCTCGTCAACAGCAGGCGTTCCACTTGGTGTTAAACTACAATTAATCTTTATTTTTTTATTATCCACTTATATCACCTCGCCGAATTATACACAAAACATCCGATAATATCGCCTCTCCATATATATAGTAAGGGCAATATTCAAAAAGTGTTCCATTATTTTTCATTTTAAAAACAAAAATGATACATATTTGTATAATAGTATACAATGATTAAACTAATCCACGGAAATTTCGAAGACACCAAAGTCGACAAAAAACAATTCGATATAGATTTGATAATTGCTGATCCGCCAGACAATATAGGTCTAAAATATAACGGATTCAACGACAAAATATCTGATGGTGACTACGAACGTAATATCCACAGGTGGCTGGAACTAATGGGCAAACTAACTAGTGGTCCAATATTTTTTACATTTAACGAAAAATGGACAGCATTGGTTGAAAGAACAATAGACCAACTTGAAATACCTATAATTCAAAGAATACAATGGTATTACACATTTGGGCAAGACCAAACACGGAGGGGTAGATATTCCCTGTGTTACAGACCTATATATTGGCTTAACTCTGACTATGTTATACCGGAATCAATTAAAATACCTAGCCAAAGACAAATAAAATATAAAGACAAACGTGCTTCGAGTAATGGGAAGATGCCACCAAATGTGTGGGAATTTCCAAGAATATGTGGTACTTTTAAGGAAAGACGACCGTGGTCACCAACCCAATTAAACGAATTACTTGTGGAACGCATAATAAAAGGCCATTGCCGCCCAGGTGGTCTTGTTCTAGACCCTTTCATAGGAAGCGGAACAACAGCAATCATTTGTCAAAAATTTGGAGTCAACTGCATTGGGATAGAAACAAGTAAAGAAACAATAAAACACACCGCTGAATTTTTAGGAGTACAATATGAATAATCCAGTAATAAGTGGAATAACACTAAATAAAGAATACGCAAAAGAACGTTTCCTCCCAATGGACCTACAATATGAAGTAGCAGAGGTCTCTCGTGATTTCACATTATCGGATCTTTTTCTCCTAATAGAAACAGCAGAAAAAATGATCCCAGGAATTTCATCAGCGTTGGGTATGTGTAAGTTTAAGTTATTCCTTGAACAAACAAAATCGGTAGACCACGATATCAAAGCAAACCAAATCAGTAGTCTCGTACTATACTGGCCAGCAATAGAATTCAACGATGGAAGACAAACAGTTCAAAATCTCATGGGTTGCAAGGGAATAAGCAATGTATGTCCATATTTTTTGGCAGAAGACGATCATTCATGTGACGAAAATTGTCCACAATTCACTCCTTTCGATATCTCACTGTCTCCAATTCCAGACTTGGCAAACGTACCAATAGTAATGGATACTTCCGTGGTATTCAAGAAGCATTATGAAAATTCTGATGAAAACAATTCACCAAACAGAACATATATGTTTCCAACATTGTGGTGTTTGATAACTAGTATCTTGTGGGAAATAACATTTATAGGAAATACCCCAGAAGAAAGAGAAAGCTATAGAACACAAGAACTAGACGATTAAATTACGGAGAAAATATAGATGGACAAACAATTAGTAATAAATCTAATCAATAAATGGGAAGAATTGCTAAAAATAACAAAACAATTAGCAATAGAAAAAGCTGAAAGTCTAGAACTTGGAATGGATGGAAGAATCAAAAGAGCACTTGGTTCGCCTGTAATTTTTTGCATAGACGGATACAGGCAACAAATTGCGATAGTGAAGGCCATGTCTTCTCAACTGCCAGAATTGTGCTCATTAATATCTAGCAAACCTGACATATTAGATGGATTCAGATGGAGGAGAGGTGACTATATAGACCTTTACTTTAGTCACTTTGATGTCGTTATTTATAAATTAAAAGAATATATGTTAAAAATAGAACAGCAGGATAAAATATGAAAAAAGATTCTGGTGGAGATATAGACAAGTGGTTTCAGTATAATTATTTTCCAGAAAAAAGAACTATATTCTTGGGATCCCATAGTGCTGGTAGAGATTACGAAGAAGGCGAGTCTGGAACTGATTGTCAAATGTCTGAATTTTTTATTAAAGCCATGGTTCATCTTAGTACAACAGACCAACCAATTATAGTACACATGAACAACCTTGGTGGTGATTGGTATCATGGGATGGCTATATATGATATGATAAAAGCCGTTGACGCTCATGTATACGGTGTCTGTTGGGGACACGCTATGAGTATGGGGTCGATAATAGTACAAGCCTGCGACTCAAGAATAACATCCCAAAACTGTACATTTATGATACACGATGGGGAAGAAACAATAAGCGGGACAGCAAAGACAGTTGAATCTTGGACAAAATACAATTCTAAACTTAAGAAGAAGATGTATAAAATCTATTACGAAAGAATGTCTTTATCTAATCCAAGAATAACACTGAAAAAAATAGAATCAATGTGTGACCACGACACAGTATTTACTGCACAAGAAGCGGTAGAAATGGGGCTGGCTGATTGGGTTATGGATAGAATAAGTGATCCTCATAGATTTTATGCTACAGACGAATATGGAACAAAATGGCACCCAGGAATGAAATTTGGAAAATACGATACAAAAGATGGGGAGATTTCAGAATAATGAATATTAAAGAATATCAGCAAGCAGCTAGAAAAACAGCTATTTATGCAGAACAACAAAACAGCCTAATAATATATCCAGCATTAGGTTTGGTAGGAGAATGTGGGGAAGTAGCGGAAAAAGCAAAAAAAATGATAAGAGATAATGGTGGGGAATTTTCCAGAGACAGGAAAAATGCAATAATAGGAGAATTAGGTGATTGCTGTTGGTATTTAGCAAATATATGCTGTGATACACATGCAGAATTAAGTATGTCATACGAAATGAGGTTTGGGGATAGAGCACACCACTTTAGAGACCTAACAATGTTTCAAATTATATTAGAAATGAATAAAATAGCCAGTTTTATTTCAGATAAACTGTCTACATGGTATTACAAATATGGTGGTTACCAAAAATACGCATACTACTTTACAGATATATATGATAAAATAGGACAAATGCTTTTTTACATAGAAGAACTTGCTATTAGATGTGATGTTTCATTAAGAGACGTATTCGATAATAATATCAAGAAACTATCTAGCAGAGCAGCAAGGGGCAAACTTAAGGGGGACGGTGATGACAGATAATCTCCAAAATAAATGGCTCAACATAGTGTATAACTAATAGTAAATTATTAATCTAACCAAAAAAACGGTGGTAATAAAAATTGATTAATATAGTATGGACTATTGTAAGAAAAAATAACAAATTTCTATTAGTAAGAAGATCATTATTTGACACTTATGGTGGTCTTTGGGTTTTCCCTGGTGGTCATGTTGACCCAAAAGATCAGACAATTGTAGACGCAGCAGCCAGGGAGCTAAAAGAAGAAGCTGGGGTCATCGGACAACAATTTAACCTATTATGCAAAATAAATGTTAAGGAATATCTTGTCCATTTTTTTTATTGCACGTATTGGTATGGGAAACCAAAACCAACATGCAAAGACATAATAAACACTAATTGGTTTACTCTCGCAGAAATACATTCTTTCCCCAAAAATCTTTCCCCACTTATTGATCAAAATTTAATGTATCTCTCATATTTAATACAACATTATGATTGTCACCCAGACGAGTGGGACGGAGTATAGAACACACAATGAAACCAGAAATAGTATTATTATTTGAGAATTTGTTATGGGCGTGTTCACCGAAACACTGGACAATGAAATTTACATATTACGGCAGAATACTATACGTGTCCGCTACGGTGAAACACAAAGAACAACACCAAGTAATACGAAGACAGTTTACATCTACAGAAATAATAAATGTAACAAATTTGTATGGATTTGTATCACATAGTATGCAGGTAATGAAAACAGAAGAAGAACTATATGGCTAAATACAAAAAAGTAATATGTGCTTGGTGTAAAAAAGAGTTTGACAAAGAAACAAAAAGAATCAACCAAACAAACAAATTACATAAAAGACATACGTGCTCAAGAGCTTGTGCTTCTAGGTTAATAAATGAACAAAGAAGATGCGAACCATCAACAGATAAAGCAATTAGCACCCGTAAAGACAAAGAAAAGTTCCCAGAAAAAGACCACGCCAGATCACTTGTACGTCATGCGATAAAATCAGGAAAACTCACACCAATTGATGAATGTGAACTTTGTGGAGAGATGGAAAACATAGAAGGACATCACCCAGACCACTCAAGACCATTTTTGTTGGTATATTTATGTAAAGAATGTCATATCCAAGCAGATTCATCCCCAGATAAATTCGAAAATTTAGCGACAGATTATTCAAGCGGTGTATAACATATTGATGTTTGTTTTGGAGGTAACACAATATGTTTGAAAATTTGTCATACAATATAAAAAAAATAATATTTAGGTTTATAGGAGATATCAAATGGTCTGGAATATCACGTCCTTTTTGGTTTACTATAAACTCAACAACATTCACTCTAAAGGGAAAACATTATAGAGAAGTAGAAAAACAAATATTACCAGGAGATATCATAGTAAGAAGATTCGAAGGATACATCGATAAATGGTTAATTCCTGGCTGGTGGAACCACGCAGGCATGTATGTTGGATGTCTTGAAGGAAAACAAAATCAAGTAATCCATGCAATAAGTGATGGAGTTATTTCGGAAGATCTTATAGATTTCATGAGAACAGATCATCTCATAGTACTCAGACCATTAGACAATAGTCTCATATCTAAAGCGTTGATAAAAGCAAAAAATGCACTTGGAAACGAATATGATTTTGCTTTTGATTTCAATAGTACTTTAAGATTTAGTTGTACCGAACTGATAGCACACTGCTATAAGACAATAATAAAAGGAAAGAAACGATTCGGTAGAGAAACTGTTGTGGCTGATGATATAGCAAGCTCACACGAGGTCGCTGTTGTGTGGGATTCTAGAAAGAGAGAGTAAAAATGAGTTTGAGTAAAAATTTTCTATACATTAAGATCCTAGAACTCACTGAAGAAGTTACCAACAACAAAACAAAAAGAACTATTCCCGGTGACGGAGACGCTGAAATTAGCAGCGATAAACTAGCTAAAGCATTACACGATCTTGTTATTTGCGTCAAATATACACTTTTAGACCTAGAATCAACAAGAAGAGAAAAAGCTGGAATACAACTACAGCTAGACAAATACATAGAAGAACATCACACAAAAGACGAAGACACAGAAGAAGACGAATAGTATCTTACTCATTGTGTGGGTCAAAACCATTACAGTCAACGCTAATATATGGTAAAACATATTTTGTGAGATCAACGGGAGCTAAATCGAATGATGCTCCATTATCCCACATAACAACCTCAAAAGCATCCTTACCACAAGCAAAAGCAGCGCAAGCTTCTATGTTCGCTCCAAGGGAATCTCTCCATCCAGGTAGCATAGCAATGTTTCTACAACCATTAATAATAGCGTTCAAATCTTCCTTCATACATTCAGCAAAAGACGTCTTGATGTAACTACCATGTTCGGATGGGTTCCATACAGTAAACCCCTTTTCTCTCATAAGATGAGATACTAATCTAAACATGGGAGCATTCAAGTCATCATACCCCCTCATTGGTCCTGCCAAATAAAAATCGCTAATTTCCACACGTCTCTTGATTGACAGTTTATCTAACAACTTACCCAAAAATTCAACACAAGCATTCATATTCTTTCTCCCCAGAAAACCGCGTAGAAGTAAACTGGTTACAACTACGCGGTTCTCTGTTTATAATACCAACAAACTAACTATTATTCTTCACAGAAGGTATATGGATAATCAGCTCCAGTAAAAGCAGTAGATCCAACCTGTGTATCAGACATATTGATAATCCCATTTGGAATTTCTGGATGAACATCAGTCCAGGTCCAGTGAGGAGCAGTCGATGCCCCACTCATTGACTGCATAATCGCAACCAAATCATTCATGGACAGATTGCCCTCTGGTGGAGCCCATCCTACACCAGTAACAAATGCACCAACAACATCACACCATTCCTTGGCTCCTGGCTGCTCCGCAGTCTCTATCTCCACCCCAGTACCAAAAGAAGAGTTATCTAACGTCCCGGATATCTCGTACTCAGAACGCGGAACAATACAACAATCTCCTACATGAATTACTTCTGGCCAGTCATCGGCATAATAAGGAGTGCTTACCACCCGAGACAAACCATCATCATTAGGCTCTCCAATGTAACCAAGATCACCTTCATCGTCTGAAAAAAGTTCAGAATCAGTCATACTAATCTTAAATGCTACGGATTGTTCCAATGGATTGTCAACGCTGAACGATACGTATCTGTTTTTCTTGGCATCGTGAGGGGAATCCGGCTCTATAGCCCACGCACATTCCTCTAATGTAGAATCATCTAAAATATCGACAGCAACAGCACAATCCGGAGTATTATCAACATCACACTGCCGATAAACAGCCAAAATATCATCACTATCTAATAGATAAATATCATCGAAAGCTACGTCGTCATCCGTATTATCAAACATTGTCTCCGGAGTACTGTCGCACGTAACAGTTGTGTCTGTTCCATTCGTTACAGTACACATATAAAAAGCACCATGAGCACCACAGTGAGTTTCATTGGTGAAAGATACCATAAACTTACCATCATGAGTTCCATTATCTGCTTCTACAAAAGTAGCCTTTGGTAATCTCAAACTACACTCATAACAATCTGGGTCAAACACTGTGTCAACCTCATCTGTTACGTCAACAATATCCCCAAAGGTGATGTCGTCACTACCATCAATCTCTCCGATAACCACTCTAATAGCATGAGTCTCATCTAAGTCAGTATCATCCCCACGATAAACTACTGCAAAACGACTTGAATCAAGAACAACAATATCTCTGCTCTGAACATCAGTTATCTTGTCATTACTACTATCTTCCAGATATGCCTGATCACCCCAAGACATACGATCTACATCTGGGATAGTATCTCCAACATTACCAACAATAAACCTACAAGTAGAACCATATTCTCCACGAGAATAAGACATGATAACACTACTACTGGTCAACTTCTTAACTACGTGATGAATAGAACTTCTGTTTAAGAAATATGGCTCAGTATCACACCCATCAGGACAATCATCAGGAATATATTGCTGCCAACTACTCCCAACGGTTACTGTACTTCCACTAGTAACATTAAGGATAAAGGACATAGCTCTTGCTTCGTACGTATCAGAAGCCCTCTGTCTTCCAAAAACAATTACCTTAGTGGAACTCAAAGCTTCAACATCGATATTATACTTACTGAATCTGTATTCCATTTCTCCACTGACTGGTGGACCCTCATCATATTCACACTGATTCGTTGTATCAAAAGAAATAGACGCAGAAGCACCGGTATTAGATACAGTTCCAACAACACCAACCATATACTCATTTGTCCCGGTATCTGCTTCTCTGTACACCAACATAAATGTACTAGTATCAAGTGGGGCTACAGCGTGTGTATCAGACTCATGATCTGAATCACCCATATCTGTAACAAAACACCCAAATGACCCCCAGGAAGTCGCTGAACCTAGGACTACAGACCCAGAAACCACTGTTGCAACTCTAGCATAGTAGGTGTCATCAGAATCATCAAGATATGTGTAAATAAACCTTTCATCACCGTTACTATCATCCCCAATTTGACAAGAAGACATATAATCATAATTATCATATATCTCAGCCTTGCAATCTGTGTCAACTGCAAAACACTCACCACCAAGCATCGCACAAAATATAAACGCAAACACAAAAAAAACTTTTCCCATCTACATCTCCTTAGATATACGTACCACAGTAATGATTAACAACACAACAAAATCAACGAACTACCCCCTTTCTTAGACATGATAAGAGTTCCATTCATCAAAAGCCGCATTGCTTGCAGCACTAACAATATCGCCAATGTCACACCCATAAAAACCAGAACAGCTAAAACTATTTATTTCTAGTAAATATGGTACTTCTTCGCACACAGCAATATCTAAAGTATAACATATATCAGGTTGCCATTCATTAGAACATACTTTGTTGGCCAGACATAAAAGTGACGTGGGGATATCTTCAATCTTTAATGGTTCTTCTTCTGGAAGATACTTAGAAGCAGCTATGATTCTTCTATCGCAGACAACTAACCTAAATTCTTCACTTATATCAAGAGTGGGAGATACAACTACCAAGGTATCTCCACCAACCGCATTAACTAGCGATTGGATTTTGTGCATATCGTCTAATCCTATTACTTGACCAGTGAAAGATTTGGCTCCACTATCTGGCCGCACAAAAACAGGTTCTGCAAAAAGTAATTGATCAATTAAAAATTCCTTTTGGTGTCTCCTGATAAGTAACTCATTTAAAGGCATCATGACATAATTTCTGTTCAACAACAAACTTCCGAAATGTGAATAATAAGTACTACATTTCATATTGGTGAAATTACACCAAGCACCGGGGATACACCTAAGCTTTCTACTTGCGTTTATTACGAAATCTATATCTCCGTAGCAAACAACGCAATCCTCTTTTAATGACTTGGATAATTGTTCAATTTTATTGAACCCCAGGGTATGCGAAATCCCATAACAAACCATTCCTTGGCTAGATACTTCATTAATTATCTCACCACTGTCTACGTCGAGCATATTATTTTGAACAACCCACTTTACTTTCATGCGAATATTTCACTTAATATTATTTTGATAGCCTGAACCCTAGCAAGTCTACCCGCTTCTACGTTGTTGTTTCCACAAGTCTTATAATATGAATACAATCTCAGTACCACATCTCTGTCTAGCATAGCTTCTGTGTTAGTTTCCTCATCCCCTAACTTGCTATACCTACATGCACGTTCAACTCTTTCACATATTTCCGTAATTATTGTAGTAGCATCTTGTCTTGGGTCACTATCCATCTGTTTTTTCCTCTCCGGAAAGTGGATCTAAAAAATGCAAACCATTTAATCCAGCCATTTCGTCATTCGGTGTATGGCCTTTTGGTTTCCAACCTCTCTCTCCTAGTTTCTCCAGATAATATCTGTGATGTTCACAAACCAAAGCAGCCAATAGTGTTGATTCCTGAACCAAACACGTATCCCATACTACAACACCACCGCCAACCTCATCTGAGTAATATCTCCAGCCACCAGCTTCATTTTTTTTTCTATATAGATGAGCACCGTTGGGGAGACATCCAAGATCTTCTGTCTTTGACATAGTTCTCTCCGTAGTTTAATTTGGGTTATGAGGTACGGGATCTTCTACAACAATTTCTTCTATGTCTATGCTTCCATATCCACACAACAAACTTTTTACTCTGAATGGAGACCCCCACCTTTTGGGGTGTTTCAACATACTTTTACGAACATATTTTTCTGCTAAACTTTTTGAGTCAAAAGTGGCGACAATAGTAGGAACCTCCTGTACTTCACTACAATTACACCAACCGCATGTACCCTCAGTTCTATATCCCATTAATCGTACCACTGATTACCCCTTGATTATAATTATATTTTGTTCTGGATCATCATCTATGTGGTATACTTTGCCACCATGAAATGTAATACCACCAATTATCCCAGCTATCCCCGGTATAGTATCCATATATTCCATAAAAGCTTCTGAATTAATTGTCGCATTTTCACCAGTAAACAGGATACTTACCTCAATAGTTTTCTGTCCCATTTTTATCCTCCAACAAAGTGCCGAATGTTCGGAGTCCCCTGGGTATCTCCAGGGAACCACACCTTGTCTACTAATGGTGTCTACGAGAGCGAAGTCCCATGAAGCCGAGAGGCAGCAACATGGCAACAATCGTGACCCCACCAAAAGCACCACAAGGCGTGCTATTTGGAACATCTTCGACAGTTTCCTGTGCTACTACGGTAGTGATTAGTTCTTCCAAACCATCACCTTCTCCGCAATTCGAAACCACAACTTCCGAATCCGAACAAACAATAGTACAAGTAAAGTCAAAGTTATCAACTACACTACAACCTTCTCCGTCAGTTCCATCTTGACCATCAACACCATCTACACCATCAGACCCATCTAAACCATCTAGACCTGGAGCCCCATCTACTCCGTCGACTCCATCGGTTCCATCCTCGCCATCTTGACCAGGAGCGCCATCAATCCCACCCGGACCCTGTGGACCGATAGAACCGTCTTCTCCATCTTCTCCTCTGCAGTCTAGAATGTCTACAACACCATCATCATTAAGATCTTCGGTGAATGAACACAATCGAACAGCAACATCCTCAGTCATGTCAGTTGTCAACATCAAATATTCAACACAACCAACTTCAATACTACAGAGGTGACCATCGTAAGTCTTTGCCGACGAGCAAGCCTTATAACTGAGTCCCTCTGGTTCTTCACATTCATATTCGTAAACAAATACTTCTGGACATTTTCCCTGGAACATATTTCTCAGAACAAGACTGCAAAAATCCTTCCTGTTATTTTCATTTGTATCCCAACAACTGAGTCCATTCCAAACAACAGCCGAAGACTCTCCACAATGAATTACAGAACGACGTGGTTTATGCTCAACCCAACACGAAGTTCCATCTGTTCCATCCTCGCCGTCAACTCCATCACAAATTACTGCAACACTTTCTCCACCACACGACACAATAGCACAGTCGCCATCCTGTTCTACCGTACAATCATCTCCGTCTTCTCCTGGTGGACCCTGTTCTCCATCGCAGACAACTGCTGAAGTACCATCTTCGCAAGTGATGTTTGAACAAGTACCAACCCGTTCTACAGTACAAGAAAGACCTGGGAGCCCCTGCAAGCCGGTAGCTCCATCTTCGCCATCTTCACCATCTTCTCCGTCATATAGATAACCAACTGTCTCTCCACATGTAATAGTTACAAAACCATCACCCTGCTCAACAGTACAATCATCTCCATCCTCACAGGTTGGACAACAATAGATAACCTTTAAATCTACACTTCTCCGACTCTTTTCCCACGAACAATTATCTCTGGCAAATGTTTTTACAACTAAAGTACCAGTACCAGGAATATCTGGTGCAGATATGGTGATAGTCTCAGAGAAAAATTTCCTCAGATTATCACTAGAATGATCTGGGTTATCATAGCAAACACCATTTATGCTGGTGCTCTTCCATCTTTGAACATTGTACTGATTTCCCCATAGTTCAACATTTACAGTAACAGCAACATCATCTCCAGGACATGCCGTTTTTGGGCTAAGCATAATGGACTTAATTGTGTGATGACATGCTCTGGCATCGCTAACAGCACCCAAAGCAAACAAACATGCGAATAAGCCAACAAAAAGTCGTAAATTCATATTTGATATCCTCCTAGTCAACAAAATTGTCGCCAAGTTCACCTAGTGGAACAATAACATCCAGACCATTGCTGAATTCAAATTCTACGCCACCATACATAGTATCTCCACTAACTACTGGACCAACTGCCAATCTCCACTCTTCAAGAACACATGGACCAGCAGCTAACAGCGAACAACTTGTCAGAATACAAAACAATTTTCTCATAAAATCATCCCTTTTAAGAATACTATTAACCAGTTACTTCCATAATATCACCAGCACTAAACCGCTCCGGACGACCCTTTGGTGGACGACCCTTACCAAAATTAAGCGAAACAGTATTGTCGTCGCCCAAAGTCTTAACTACCGCAGTCTTGCCAACAACCTGCTGACAAACATCACACTTAACTACCTTAACTGTATCTCCAACCTTCATCGCAATCTCCTTCTGTAAAATATACCTAGTCATCACTGTGCAACAATCGCAACAAATGAGCCCTCTCTCTCCTCGACGCTTCTAAATCTAAAATCATATATTTAAGACACATTCTTAAATAATCAAGTTCCTGTTGAGTAATTTTAACATCATCACCGGGACACTTGGGCAAATTACCACCACAAGCAACATACGTCATACTTATAAATTCACGAATTTGTGAATTTAAATTTTCAACATAATTAAAATATTTATCTTTTATTATGTAAAAAGCTAAACCAAACCAAAACCAACAAAGACCAAAACCAAATCCATCTTTTGAGCCAAATTTAATCCGTGGGACAAAATGAAAAGGAGAACCACGCTCAGCATAAAATCCAACATTTCTACCAAAGCAATGAAAACCACACCTCATACTACGTCTACTATTTACATGTTCGTTTTTTGTATCACTCATTTACCAACCCTTTTGAGACTTAATAGCACGAGCAATAGATATAACTGTATCTGCAGCTATTCCGCATTGAACTTTACTGACACCAAAACCAACATGACAACCACCTCGCTTAATTGGAACAGATGCTCTCATATGTACATCAAGTTCTTCAATAGCAGTTTCTAGTTGAGACAATAGTTCGGGGTGTCCCACAACATCTTTTTCTTTATATATCGGTGCGTTAGCCATTTGCTTCAATCCAAACTTCACAACCATTACTGTGAAAACTCAAACCATCGTAACTATCTACGGCATCTCTTAGAGCCGACTCTATTCTTGAGAATAATTCATCGTTGTTATTATCCATAACATCTTCTGAACATAAACCCAATAAATTCAACACACCTAAATATCTCATCCACAACGCATTATACTCGACATTATTCATATCTTAAATTCTCCTGTCACTGAATCCGAACCGATCTCTTTCGTCCGTATAACGACTATTAGGAGAAGGCTTAATATTGTCACGTACTTTGTTTATATGCTTGTGTCTCAAACAAAGATCACATGTAACCTTTCTCCAATCGGTAGTGGTATCTACCGAAGCTCTCCAGCAACCACCAACATAATGCACTTTCTTCATATATAACTCCATGAGTGTTATCGTTCGGTCGCACCATTATACGTCTTGCCATTCATTTTATTCCAAATATTCTAAGAATATTGCAAAATTCTACTTATCGGTAACTGAAAAATATGCTGAACCAAAATCTGGTCTTAATAGATCTGATGGAGTATTAAATTTTTTACTAAAGACCAGTAACCCGAACAAAACTACGGATATAATCCACATAATAAGGCAGACATTTACACATCGCTTTAATCTTCTAATTTCAGCGACATGCTTGGGGGTCTGTTGACACAACTTATTCTGAAGTTCTTCCCTGGCTTTCGAAAATCTTTCATTAAGCATAAATACTCCAATTCTAAGATTGATTACTTTATGAGACCATATTCACAAGCAAATTCTTTTATTTCCCCCAGTATATCTGAATATTCTGGATATTTTTGCTTAAACGTAATATCAACATTATAGTGTTTATAGCCATAGCAACATGATAAATATACCAACGCAGACAAAGCATCTAAAAACATCCAGTATTTGGTATCAAGAATTTTAGCAAAATCCAACCAAACAATAGAATCGTCTCCATCAAATTCTTCTCGCTCCACAACTTCAAGCTTGTACAAATTTGTAAACAAACCTATTTTAATCATATAATCTACGTCGTTAGACAATTCTACAGAATAAACACCTCCAACTCCAAGATTAAATCTATATCCAAAACTTCCTGGAAATTTTTGATTTATGATAAAAACTATTTTTTCAAGACGGTCTTTGTTTTTTACGCACCCAAGCCGTCGTACCAATTCCCTAACATCAAAAATACTATCCATTACACACCTCTGTTTATTGATCCAACCCTAAAATTTTTCTATCTTTTGTCGTTAGTTTATCTAAAGCTTTTTTCTTGTCATTTTCTAAAGTTTGCTCTTTAGATTCAAGTTTTTTCAACAACCTCTGTTTCTTTTTGTTGTATTTCTTCACTTCCTTTGAAACAATAGCCCTGATCTCATTGTCGTCTAGCAACAAAAACGACCCAGGGAAACCATCAGAATAGCCCAACTCTGCCACAAGTTCTGATCTACTACCAGCTATTACCAAACCAACAAAACCTATTCCTTGACATTCATCAAGACTCATTTCTTCATACGACTCCCACCAATCCAATACAGCATCACATTCGTCGCAAATAATATGTACAATCTCACCAACACGCAAAAAGATTTTTGCTTTTAATTCTTTGTATTCTCTTTGCAAACTGATGAAATCATCGATATCTTGATAAATAAATCTATCCATTATTCTATCTCCACACTAACATAATGTGACATTAAAAACTCGACATCTTCCCTGGTAAGTACATCACCTATGTTATACTTTAAAAAGTTTATTGTACTAACCACCCTATATTCGTATTCCTTCGGAGACTTATCTTTTTTTATTTGTTGAAGTATTATTTTCATTTTATCTAATTCCATCCAATCCAAGAACCATCCTCTGGTGCGGTGTCAACTCACTTATTACCTTAATCCTCTCTTTCGTTCTCTCAACAGAAACACTATGATTTCTTTGTAAGTTTCTTTTGGTCTCTTTTATATCAGCAAAAACTATCTCAGATATTTCCCCATCAGACATAAAGAAAAAAGACCTTGGTATATACTTTGAATAGTCACACCTATCCGTCATTACGGAGTTGCACTGTACGGACCCATGAAAAACATATGGAATTCGAATATCATCACTTATTGGGGTATTGCTATAAAAACTTTCATCCACAATATTATCCCAATCGCTAAATCCCCACCCATCCAACTTAGCTTTACAGATATTACATACTAACCTTACAACATGATCCATCCTTTGCCAGATGACTTCAATATCATCTTCATAAGTTCGTTTGCGTTTTATAAACTCACCAAATTCTTTTTTAGTAAACATTATTCATCCTCTTTGGGTTCTACCACTTTGGGAAATTGCCCTAAAAACCCAGAAACAAGATCTTCAGCAGCCATATCAATGGTCACTTCATCTACCTCTAAATCTGGGTCATCAATAAACTCACTGAGAGATTCATTCATAGCTAATTTCAACTCGGACTCGTTTGGCCCACAAACAACCAGAGAAGCCCCCTCTGAGCACATCGGTAACTCCTGAAGATATTGAATCTCCTCTTCTGGATAATATGAGTTAGACTCAATAACAATACTGGGACCAACACCACAATAGCCACAACCAGTAAGTAACCGAACTACATACCACCCATGATGAGCCTTGAGTTTAAAATTTTGTCCCAGAGTAAAGCATCCACATTCACACATAGATTACCCCTCAACCTTCATTGTAGCTGATTTTTGTAAGAGATTACTCAATTCTTGAGCATCTTCCGTATTATGAAAACTCACAGTAACACACTCAAAATAAGTATTAATTATCACCACATCATATAGTCCTGAGATGGGATTGTCTTCAATGGAAACTTCTCTAATCATAGCCTATCGACCCTTTAATTAATCACTGATAACAGCTATTCCAACTTCAGCCCACCCATAAGATCCATGATTTCTGTCGTCATCAAAAACCTTAACACAAACAATGGGTATCATAATATTTTCTAACGATGAACAACCGCCATGCTCACTAATAATTTTTCTAATCATACTAAAAATCTCAATCTCAATACTGAAAAGAAGTTGTTCTACTACAGAATAATCATCAATCCTACCATGATCGACAGCAACACCAATATCAAATGTAGGAATGGTAATATAACCTTTGTAGTTTTTAACAACAGAAAATTTAGTAGAAGCTATGTCTCCCCCGTGATTCATGAAATAAGATACTTTTTGACCTTTCGATACTAAATAACAAGCAACTGCACCATCCTTCAAATATGATACGCATTGATCAAATCTACCTAAATTTAATTTCATCTCTTATCTCCAATAGCATGTGGATTTTCAGACAAATATCTGACAATCTTTGGTTCACCCTGAAATTTTATGTCACCATCAGGTATTTCATACCAAGTACCAGACTGTAGTATAAGACCTTTTTCTATATACTTCTTTAAATTTTTCCTGACAACTTCAACACCATCTATATGCTTCTGTATAATATCAACAATTTCTTCATCAGACATCACTAAAAATTTAATTGGGATATATCTTCCATAATGTTGTCCAAACATATGCATCATCCAATACGGATGAGTAGCAGATATATAAATTTCTATATAATCATCACAACCAACCAAAACACAATCTTCTTCTTCAAAATCCCACCCTTGTAGTTTTACGTCGAATGTTTTAAATATTAACCTAATTACCCTATCAACTCGTTGTTTAAATTTTAAACGAGCATCCTGGTAGGATTTCCAACAACTCTTTAAACAAATTAATTCTGCATTTTTAAGAGGCTTCATTATTTCACCACCACAAAAATACCTACCATAACAGCAGCAGATAGCTCGCCATCAATTGATCTAATCACCAAATCTTCTCCGAAACAAATACTAGCACAATTAGGAAGATGCTTATCTTCTATACCAAAACATTCTGCCATACTATAAATACGACGAAGAATCTTTGACGACAAATAATTTACAACCCTATTTACATCACTCTCCGAATCAACAGAACCCTTGGTGTTTATAGCCAAAACTTGCGGCTTCACTTCAAAAACCCACTCTCCACCACCAGAACCATTGTCTGCAACTGTATATCTATTATCATTATCAAATATAGCTACTTTACCATAAAGCTCACCAGGGTACTCTACAGGCTTATCTCCCCTAACCAACTCAACATTAGAATTGAATGGACCAAGATTAAAATCTTTGATATTAACTATTTTTGTTCCAACCATCCATATATCCTTAACTATTAAAATTCCATACCCAACATAGACATTTCTTCAATTAACTGTTCCTTTTTATTTAAAACAACTGTTTTAGCAACATTAATAGCATCATTCTGAGCGTTTTCTAGGGTGTCGTGTCTAATTCCGAAACTAACTCTTTCATCATCCTTACCACAAAAAACGTACACCATCCAGTACCTATGACCACAAGTTGGGTATACTGGACTACAACATAGTGTTAAAGATCCCACAATCGCTTCAGAAAACCCACATTCATCAGTTTCCCATTTAATTTTTTTCATATTTTATTCCATAAGCAAGACAACAAAGTGGGGCAGTAATTAATCATCCAAATTCTTCGTGTCAATACCAAATCGTTCCATTTCCTTTAGTAGGCATAGGTGATAATCTGTTAAAAGTTCTTTAGCAAAACCAACAGCATCATTCTTTGCTTCATCAAGTGTCTTTCTTTTGACACCATCTCTCATCATACCGATCCTACCACGTAGAGCCACAAAAGCACACCATTTGCTTTGTCCTTTTCGTCCATCATGTTTTAGGCAATGCATAGAAATTATTCCTATTTTGGAACACACCTCATCTTCGCTAAATGTCTTCCATCTAATGTTCTTCATTTGAATCTCCTGATCTTTGCCGTGTCTTGTCTTTTAATATCATGTAATATAAAAACACGTCCAGAACCAGTCTTAATACACTTATCACAAATGACCACCTGAAGAATCTGCTCTTTATGGCCGTGGACATAAGGTGTTGGGTCATGAACAGTAGACCCATAATTACCAGATGCCCTGAACACTAAACCGTCATAGACGGGGGGAATTGTTAATGGATTGTCTACTTCTTCCATTTCAAGAATAGTGCCACAACATATACACTGAACATTTTTCATGAGTTAACCTCCAGCCAAACCTCATATCGCCCTGGTCCTATATGTTTACTCTTTATGTCAGCCCTTTGTCCATTTCTCATAACCCATGATCCATGCTTGTCGAGTATGGCCTGATAATGTTTAGTGCTGACCACCTGTCTAAAACAGTTCACCCTCCAGTGATTTACGTGCAAGTCATTTTCCATGTAACACCTCATTATACATTAATTTATGCCTAGTGTTTTCAGTCTTTTTCGCCTAAACGATTTTGTTCTATAATATTGTTAACTCTGTCATATTCTCTGGTTTCTCTTATGTGCTCGCCTATCTCAAACATAATGTCATTATTTTTCATAAACAAAAATCTTTTTGGGAAAGACATACTGTAATCACGAGCCCTAGTTCTAAATCTGACATAATTATTATGTTCGCCACTACGAGCAGAAAGAATATCGGTTCTATACGGTGATCTTATCGGATCATGATTTATTAAAGCAAAAACATCGTCCTCTTTTCCAACCGCACGGGGATATCGTATACTATGTAATTCTGTCTCAAACATTGTACAGATGATAAGAGCTACTTCCTCCACTCTCCTGTAAACTCTTTCTTCGTGTTTTTGTATAACACTTTGCAGATCAACATAATCACATAAATTATCTTCAGTTAACATTGTTCGTCTCCGATTGTTCTCTCTTTACCAACTTCTGGTTTCCACACTATCTTATATTTTACTTTTGGTTTACTATAGGTGTTCCACCCTGCAGGTGAACCTCTCCAGTCCCACCATTGCTGCATTTTGCATCGCTGACAATAACGAATAACATCATCGTGTGGACAACAATAATTCCAATCATGCAATCCTAAAAAACATCTAACATTCATCGTTATCTTCCCTTAATACATTAGGAGATGGTATCATTTGAAACATCCACTCCTTATCCATTTTTTCAACCAAACACGAACTCAATAATTGCATTGACTCATTTTCTGATACTTTATCGTCAATAGCATGGGATACATAATAACGAGTTTTAGCCCTAATATGATCATCCGTATCTCCCACACTCTTTAACGCATCAGCGTCAACTTTTAGTTTTAATAAGACAATTACTTCCACTTCCTTTTCCTTTTCCTTACTAAGTATAATTGAAAATTTTGCAACAACCCAAAAAAAACAAATAAAACCAACGGACCAACTCCCACAACACAAGCGACTAAAGACATCCAAAACGTAACAAAAACAAAACATCCATTCAACACACACGCCATTGATATAAATGCCAAGAAAACCCCCACCATAGAAGGAAACATCACAAATTGTAATACTTTTGGTAGCAAATTTTTACAATTAATCATACCAAACATATTAAACAAAAAAACCACAACACATAACATAAAAGCAACAGTAGTAAATTCCATTAGTTTTCCCTAAAAAATATATCTATCTACAGAAACCTCAAGAGCAACAAAAATACCAACATCAACGCTGACATGCAGTTGTCCGCAACTAGGTTCTATTGTTATATCTTTTGAGAAAACAACTGTTACATAATTAGGTAGTTTGTCGTTATGTACCTCGAAATATTCTATTAAAGAATAAATGCTCCGCAAAATAACCGAAGACAATTTATTAACAGCACGCCGTACATCCTTCCTTGAATCTTTAGAACCTCTCATCGCTATAGATATGGTTCTGGGCTCTATTGTGAAAAAATTATTTTCCGTATTAGTCTTTATAATACCACAACAGAATCTATTATCTGTCACGCCCATCTGGTCAAAAGACCCACCCTCGTACTCAACAACACTCTTACCCAACACAACATCTTTGCATGAGTTAAACGGTCCAAGATTTATGTGATTGGCGACATCAACGGAAAATGATTCTGACATTACAATACTCCTAAACAGTAAATTCTGTTATTGGTTCTCCAAAAAACCACTTGTTGATCCATCCCATGTTTTAACAAAATCTTCTACAACATATCTGCCCAACTCACTAGTAGTGTATTGGCCTTTACCGAAAATTTCTATAAAAACATCATTTATACTATAATCTTCTGCACCATCACTTATCATTCTATTAAAAACCAAAAGAGCTAAAAGTTTATCTGGTACTTCTGTTACCATCTATGTTTCCTCCTGAATAGAACACCCAAGCCAATGATAGCTTTGATCAGCCTCTGCCATATCTACTAGATACCATTCGCATTTTTCTTCTGACCACAACCAATCAATTGACCATGAACCCCCGAGTGTTGCTCCAATTTCACTACTAAGTTTGGACAGCAAATTGACCTCGTAATCAGGTTCAATATTCATATAAAACAAACTATCAAACCAAGTTTGTGTAGATGTATTCGTATTGTAAAAAGCTTCTGCTGGCCAATACGGATGATGACATACCACTTTGGCGTCTTGTGTAAAATACCGACGTTCTTTAACAATAGGCATATCTCCACGAAAAGCATGAAACGCAGGTCTAGTTGAAATACATTTCCTTGCTATCCAACAGTCAGTAGGAAAGCCTACTACGTCAGCCATAGCACTCTCTTCAACCAAGTTAATAATATGATCTTCTACATCGTGCGCAGTTGGTACATAACATGTATTTTTCCAGCTCTGTTTACCACTAAGATAATCTGTACGAAGAAACATCGGCCATCCAAAATCATTACCAGCTTTGGTTATGTCCGCAAGCAGCGAGTCAAAGCCTTCTGGGATTTTTCCATCAAGCAAATTAATAAGATCTTCTCCAGTATACGGAATAATAACAGTATCTGGGACCCGAATATGCGATGGCAACTTAGGAAACCAATACGATAATCTATTCTTATTTTCCGGATGTCTTCTATCCATTATTCTACTTTCACCTAATCAAAGTTATATTAGCAAGACACAAAATAGACAATCTATTCAAGTCCCAAAAGTTTCTTCTCTTTATCTGTAAGCTTATCTAAAGCTACTTTCTTCAGTCTATCCTGTTCTAAACAAACATCAAAATCTTCCATCTCTTGTTTTATATATTTCTTAATTCTTGTGTTAGACCAGAATAAAAAGAAAAGAGGAAAACTAGACCTATATTCATCAACAATAGATAATATGTGTATTGGTGTGTTTTCTGCCAAAACATGTACATCTACACCAACTCTCAACCCTTTATCGTCTTCCATCTCCTTTATTGGAACACTACGAATATCCTCATAATCAACTCTCACACCAGACGTATCACGATACCAATCTTCTACAGTAATACTACCTATTTCCAAATCCAGTGTCTCAAAAATAACCTTAATAACCTCATTTACTCTGCTATTTATCCTATACTCAATATCATCAAGAGCACAAATTCTACTAAAATATAACGCAATATCACTCTTCTTTAAGATTGCCATTATTTACCCCTATATCCTACCTTCACCTTTGCATGTGAAACATGTCATTTCAGAAGAAAAGGTTCCATAACATTCTACAATATAACCCTTCCCCTTACAAGCATGACAACTTACCTTCCTTTTTTCGTCACTCAACTGCTGCTCTAATTCTCTTATTCTAGATTCTCTCTCTTTAGAATAGTTACTACTAGCAACATCGTGGCCGAAAGCCATATCCTTCATTTCAGCACATACCTGCATATCCCCGGCAATCGCTTCTATCTGCTCTGTGGTAGCACAAAGACCATGTTCATTAAGTGAACTCTCCACGGATTCTTTCCAATATTCTTTATAAGTCATCAATTAAACCTTTTCGCTTCTGGCCCAATTTTTGCCACGAGATCTTTTCCAAGCTCCTCGTCACCACGAACTATGTATGGCCCATCATCAACTTTATCTACAGAGCATCTAACCGAATTTTCTAGTTGCCCAGAAAAATAAGTCGTAGACAAAACATGCTCAATACCATCATACTTTCCGTCGAAAATACGTTTTAGTTCGTTATCAACGCACGACGACAAAACTTGCTTAATAACATCTAAATCGAAATTATCGCTTACTTCAAAAACTGATAGAATTTCTACTTGCATTTTCTTCTCCTAGTGATTGTCTATTTCTTTAATATTAATATGTGTTTTTCTCACACACTCTTCAAAACTCTCATCTTCACATCCTTCAGGATCAGCCCAGTATTCCAGAACTTCTACATCTGTTACTGTCGGCCAGAATAGTCCTTTTGCTGTATTCCACGACACACCATATTCGTACTTAGCTAAATTATTAACCATTTCTTCAATCGTGGGATTTTCCACTTTTATTTTTACTTTGCTATATGTCTTCTGTACACATGTAGTGAAATTTTTGTCTGCACATCCTTCTGAATCCGGCCAATACTCTACCCCTCTAACATAGTCGATATTCACCGGGAAGAATACTCTATAACGTGGAGACCACATAACTCCATAGCTATATTCAGCAAGATATCCAATCATTTTATGTACTGTCATTAGATGTCTCCCTTCATAAATCTTGGCTTTTTTAAGGCATTTAGTTTTATCCCATTAATCTTTCAAAGGTTTCAATCTCTTTTATAGCACCATCCCTTAAGTCCAACAACAACTCATAAGTTTTTTGTACAGCAACTTCCTTTGCATTTTTTGACAAACAGTCTAGTTCTCTTTCTTCGAATAAAAAAGTACCGTTTCTAAAATACGCCTGAGCATACCATTCTGTTTTACCAGTTATTTGTATCCTAGAATAACACGACAAGACTATGTCTCCGATTTTTGTTTGAAAAAAACCACGACCATTATTCGATTCCCATTTAACTTTATTCATTACACACCTTTTTGTAGTACTCTCGGAAATCTCATGGGCATTACAGCACCAGGATTGATTCTACCATCATAATCTGTGTCAACCACTACCGACCCACACTCTTGACACCAACGGACAACAGCAGAGTCCATTCCGACGCCAAAAGATATAAGAGCTTTAAAATTATGATTACCAGTTTTGCAATTATCTAATGTATGAGACATTATTACTCCTACTTAGCAAACACCACCATAACTCTACCGTCTTTGTCTGGCACAGCAGTAAGTCTGTGATATCCATCAATTACACGATAAACACTTCTAAATTCATCATTTATTTTTTCTGTCTTCCGGAGACACACAATTACCGGAAGTTCATGATCTTCATATCCCTCAACAATATCCTGCCAAAGTTTCTGTCCGTAATAATCCGCCCTACCAATTCGAATATCGGCCAAATCGACTTCCTTGACTTCCCATTTCCTATTCCCTATGTCGTCTAGCAAATACCCATACTCCTGCAGTAAAACATATTCCATCATCTTTGTTTTACTCATTCTACTAAGTTTTGAAATATGCTTCCTAATAGCTTCGAGTTTTTCCCAATTAAAGACTATCCCATCGGTTTCTTCTCCGTAGTACCCACCTACTACACTAACCTCCCAATTTAATTTATGCATTATACCGCATAGTTGCAATATACGATCAACACAATACCCAAAAATTGTAGGATAGATTTCTTTTGGAATAACAGCAGCAACAATTTCTTTACGAAATATTTTAGTGACCTCTGTCATAGTAACTTTTGAACAACGACAATAATCACCATCTTCTCTCGCATCGCAAGTACAATCAGATGATTCAGATTTATAATCACCAAAATAATAACTCGGCTTTTCTAAGGCATTTAGTTTTATTTGTTTTGCGTCGTTCATTTAAGTTAATTCCTTCGTTTTTAATTTCTCTTCAAGACATTTTATCTCTTCCATTATATCAGATAAATCTACTAAAGGTATTCCTGTTGGCCAACCATAAAATCTCACACTACAAATCTTTTTTTCTTTGTCAAAAAATATATCACCAAGATTATTATTATTTCCAAATTCATCTATGTAGTGTGGTACGTAATGATAATTTTCAATTTCAGTAACTATACAATATTTCATTCTATTTTTTACCTTTTTATTTATTATATACCAACCACATCTCTCTCAGCTTTCGTCAACTTAGCCTTGGCGGATTTGATAAGACTTTCTCTCTCGCTTCTCTCTTTCTCTTCTTTTTGTTGTCTTACTGAATTAGCCTTTTTATCTGCTTTAATTTGTTTGTCTAAATAATCAACAATCTCAGCATCATCCTTAAACAAAAACGACCTAGGGATATAGTTGGAGTAATCCACATTTCCAACCAACATTGGAAAAGGAATAGTAGTTGATCCATTGATAGAATATACAGTTTTTACACCCATAAACATTTCGTCAGCAAGCAGCAAAACACGTTCACAAAAATATCCATCTGCATTGTCATAGTGATAACCACCATATATTAAACCAAATTTATCACACATAATCCGAATAATACGTTTCAAACATTTGTCCATCTTGTCTTTGATAAGTAATCTGTCTTTTTTAAGACTCTTTGTTATATCAACATCATTTTTGGTAAATTTACACATATCTGATTCTTTTCCTTATATATCTGTAATTACGCGAGACAACAAATGGAGTTAGTACACTATAGTGTGTATCCGTCTACTGTAATTCCGTTACGCTGTGCAAATTTTAATGCATTCTTGATAGCTTCTTCTCTTGTTTTGAAACCCAAGTGATAAGCATCTAATTCATACCCAGTTGAACTAAATACCGCGTCTATCACTTCTTGTTCTTTTTTGTTGTCATCCGTTAAATCATCCAACTTGATTTTTGGAGATATAGTTTTCATCTTCCAGTGGAAAGATGTTTCTGTTTTTTGTGATTTTTCCTCAAAACCATCCGATTGCCTATATGATGAATTTGTTTGACGACATTCTTTTATTCTTAAAATCGCCAAATTACAGATAGTAACATTAGTCTCGTTTTCGTTCATCTTAAAATCTCCAGTTCTAGTTTTTATTGTTACGCGAGACGACAAAGGGAGGTGATAGTTATTTATGTCAATTAAAAAATCTCATATTTGGTGTTGAACTTATGTGAATACTAGCTCCGTGTTTTAGATCAATATCCTGTCTTTGATAGTGACGAATATTCCTCCCAGAATTAGGACCAAAAAATCGTCCGTCCTTATCTATGATATCTCCGTGTTTATCAACGCCTAGTATAATTGTTTGACTGTATCCTACAAAAACCGCAACCATTGTTTATCTCCTTGTTCCATTAATAAGGTGCGAAGCCCACGAGAGCAGTCTTTAGCTGCTATCTTAGTATACGTGCTGCAGCCCATTTTATTTCTATACTCCTGATTTTTTTTATCGATTTTTGCTGGTTGATAATGTTGTTGATTAGGCCGTTGAGGAAGGGGTGTACCCCTTCGGATGGGGAGGAGGGAGAAGGGGCGGGAGGTATGGATAAAGATTCTGGAAAACTTGTAGGGGATTTGAAAACTGAGCCGGATGAGTGTGGACCCCCACGGCTTTTCGGACCAACCCAAAATTATCGGACCATTTATATTACCGGACTACCCCCTAGCTGGTCCTATATCTAACTACCACCCATCGAAAGCTATCGGACTAACATTATATCTTGTTATCAGACTATTTGATCTCTTGTTGTTATCAGACTATCTTGCTTGACGAGCAAGGCTTGTTATCAGACCTACCTCCTACCCTCTTGTTATCGGACTAGAGATTCTTTTCTTTTTCTTTCTTTCTTTCTTGCAATCTCCGGATTCGAATCGTAGTATGTATATGGTTAGGGAACGAACGACAAACTGAAAGGAAACGGACTATGAAAGTTATCTTCGCAATCGCAATCGCAGGAACAATCGGTAGCTTCGTGGTTACTAACCTCTGTGACATGATGAACGTTGTCCAGACAGCCTTGAATTCGGTTGGCAACTAAGTATCGGACGCAACCCCCGACTGGAGCGATAACTATGAAGAAGACTCTAGTTTCTTATCGGACACCAGACTACGGGTATCCTCAGTACTTGTGTGTTCCGGACATCTTTCTATCGGACGTTCTTACGTGGCTAACTCGGTCCGAGAATGCTCATATTGAGCGGGTTATCCGTAACTCCGATAATGAACCATGTGTTCCTACCCGCTGGCCGTTGTCCAATAACTGCCTCGATTACATCCGGAGTTCTTTTTTGGTTGGAGCATAGCTATGAAAGCTAGACTGTTCACTGTTGTTATCGGGGCTGGCTCTGAGAATCCGATAACTAGACAACTCCATGCCAAGACCGATAATCGGAGAGACCGAGCATTAGGACGCCTCCTTGCTACTATCGGACGTGACGTTGTTATAACATACAGAGAAGCTGGAACTAACAATACTCGGACGTTCGACAGAACGGCTATTATCAGACGTTTGGGAGGGTTCCGAGAATACGCTTCTTTTATCGGACATCCACTAATCTGACCGGAGAATATTATGGGACCATTTGATCTCGAAGCGGACTATGGTGATGTTGTTATCGCCACTAGAGAAGCCGATGGAAGTTATCGGAACAGATTCAACGGTTGGTTCATCTTCGCACAATCTGAAGTATTACTGTTCTGTTTTATCGGAGCATACGTATCCGGTTCGTTCTTACTTTACTTCCTGTTTCCGTATATCGGACTACTGGTAGCTCTTGCTCTTATCGGACTAGGGTATCTATCATGTTATCGGTATGGTACGAACAATCGGCTATTCTGTTATCGGAAGAAGCTCACTAAAGCCCAGCTTGAACGTATACAACAACGACTCCGATCTGGCCGATAACTAACGGAGTTCGGGCACAACAAAATTATAGGGCCTTGGGCCGTGGGCGATTATCGGTCGTTATCAATAATAGTTTACCCTGTGTGCCATAGTGGGTATACTTATCGGATGTTCACAATAATATCGTATGTAAGATTTCTTGTTTTTTCTTTTGACAATCCCGCGCAGGTATTCTATACTGTATTGTAGGGACAAGAGAATAACTATCGGACAAAGGGGAGAATTATGGCAGTTTCCACAAGAATTAAACAGAAGCAGGATCAAGCAAAGGCCGCTAACATGATAGCGGTATCGGACGGAGCGATCGGTTTCAGTAGGGATTCAAAGCGCACCGTTAAATTCCAGTTTGAGAAAACGTCCGCAAACCAGATCCGGGCGAGAGTTATCAGCCCCTTCCACAGCGCGTATTATGGGGCCTGTGCTCAGGGTCCGAATGAGAAACGAGCAGTTAAAGCCCTACGTAATGCGCTGGTCAGAGACTTCGGGTATATCGGACGTGTTCTTCTCGGAAGTGTAGACGATGCCGATAACGTTGGGATTATCAACCCTAGGCTTATCGCCGATAATGCCAAGGCGAGCCCGATAAGTATGATCGATGCCTGCGGTTCGGCTGGTCAATAATTCTCGGACGGAGACAACAAAATGAAGCATGGGTACTATTGTGATCGAAGGTCCGCTAAAGACTGGCGCAAAGCTAAACTGGGAAAACGTTTTGCAGAGGTAGTGGCGCACGCGAAATCCTGGGATCGGCGAAAAAAGAAGTGGCGGGCGATTGAAGCCCAAGAGGAAAACTTGACCGAAGCCTGCCGATAACGACGAGGAGCGATAACATGGACGAGAAGTTCGACCACGAAGATTGTATTGATACTGAATGTGATGTTTGCCCGAAATGCGGACTAAGATTCCAATACTTATCGGGCCAACGGTATTGTCCGACATGCGAATATGACGAGTTCTCGGACTATGGAGAAAATGACTTACCGGACGTTGAGTAGGACCGGCCTGGCCCAGATTATCGGGCCTTTGGGCCGTGCGAGATTATAGGACGGGAACGATAACTGTTTACTTTGCGTGCGTTTATGAGCATTATTATACGATTGTTCTGATAATATCGAATATCGGTTTCTGTACAACAAAACGGGATATTATCGGAAACGAGATCCAGCAGAACATTATGGGACGCATGACGACAAAGGGCAATTATAGGACTTTGCACAGAGGGACATTATCGGGCCTTCCTGGCAAACGCTTATGGGACTATGTTGGGGATTTGTTATCAGACCTTTTCTTGTCGTGCAATTATCGGACATGGCATGGCGCGGACCAAGAATATTATTGGACGTAGAGCCGTGGCTTTTATAGGACCTGGCCAATAACCAGTTTATTGTGTGTGATAATAACGGCGTTTTTCCCTACGATAAGCATGTTTTTGTGTTATCGGTATCTTTTTTTATTGTTATGGTCGCATAATATCGCGTTTTTCATGGTTATCAGACGCATTTTGCCGATAACCATCAATAATATAGGACTAGCATAACCTATTCTATAGGACTTTCCGATAATATCGGCGTTTAACCCGTATAATAATGGTATATTATGGGAATAAGCCAAAAACGATGGTATTATCAGCCATTCAAAAAGGGACGTGAGTGTTATCGAACCGGGACGTTGTTTTGCGTATAATATCGACGATTCCAGCCCAAAAACGACGATTTTTATTCTGGATAATAAATTGACCTCTTGTATAACTTCCGCTATAGTATAATGTAAGATGAAAGAAACGATAGGACAGAAAACGGACTATTAAACGTTATTTGTGTTATCGGCAACCCGACGTGGTTATCAGAACCACCGATAATAAGTGGCCTCCGCAATGGTGGTCCGAATAAACGAAGTTCAAGCAATGGTTTACTACTTGTCCGTCCTATAAATTGGGGACGGTGTAGTCGCCAGCTTATGGGACGGGCTCAATCTCTAGGGAGATAACTATGAGTCAGGGTCAGTCCGTAAGTAACGCTGTGGTCTTCGGGTCCGAGAATCTGGTCAAGAACGCTCAGTCCTATAAGGCGAACAAGCGGATGGTTGATGCCGCGTCGGCTTATGAGACGTTGGATGACGCTATGGCAGCATTGTCCGATACGTGGGCGGCTCTTGAAGCCCAGGTCGAAAACGGCGGGGGATATACTCCCGACGCTAGTCTCGGGTTCGGTTCCGATAACGCGGCAGTCATTGCGTCCAAGCTACTCGGACGTGGTCAGACCGTCGGCGCGACTCGGAAGGCTTTCAGCGCTGTGGGCAAGGTCTAAACCGTTTCGTCAGTGTGAGTGTCCCTCGTACCGCGCCTCTTTACTCCCCCAAGGGGGCGTGGACCGATAGGCATTCTGTCGTCAAGTGACGCTTGACATTATATGGGACGATTATTCCGTCCTGGCAGTACCTATAACATGGAAGAAAGAGTGGGGTCCGATTAGTCATCGGTAAACCGTCAGGGTTGATTTAGTAGGCGAATGGTCTCATAATCCAATGGGGTCTAGTAGTCGAGCAATCAGTCTGAAGCCCGATAAAGGGGTCTACGTTCGTGGTAGGGGTCCGTCCTAAGTCTATTAGTCGGAGTCTATGTACGATACTAGCCACCAAAGCTAAATGACGGCCTAGTCGCCCGATAGTGGAGGGGAGAGCGAAAGTCGTACCAAGGAAGAAAAAGGCTAGTCAACGGTAAAGTTTGGATACCAACCGCAAGGTCCACGAACGCAATGTCACGCAGATAGGCAATCCTTGAAGCAATTCTTGAAGAACAGTCTGCTGGAATTCCTTTTCTAACCACTGGGTCCGAGTATCGACTAGGATATAAAGGTCTGACCGAATTGGATAGTAGACAATTCCAATAATTGTTTGGATTCGTCTGACGTTTAACTTTACAAGTTACGTGTCGGATGGTACGCTGAACGGGCGTGGCTCAGGATGTGGCGCGAATAAACGGGTTCTTTTGTCGTCTGGCGATACCGTCTCACGTTATGTCCTGGCAGGTAAATTAGAAAAAGCCTGTAGAAAATAAAGATACACGAAACTGTCCGTGGCGCAGTCTGCCAGACTTCGACAGTCACGGGCATTATCTAACAAATCAATAGTGTAGTGCCTCCATGGTGGGGCGGGAAACTATCGCAACCCTTATTCGGTTGTAGGTAGCCGTTACCGATTCGGTGGGGATTCGGTGCAAGTGCGTAGTTTAACAAGGAAAACATTTGACAAAGGCTATTGCAGCCAATAGTCCGAAAGACCCCGGTGCAAGTCCGGGCGCGCTTGGTTAAGAGATGCAAAGTAGTCTGTGTCCCTTTTTTCGTTTGGTGAGAGTATGTGCAGGGGTGTGGCGCAACAGGCAGCGCGGTGGTCAGCCTAATTGGCGTAAAAACCACGTCAGACTGAAGTCTCGGGTGCAAATGGTGATATTAGATAAATGACAGGACTTAATCAACCCTGTAACAGCCTATAAATGAGACAACAGGTCGTCGACTGATTCTCGATTGTCCCGGTTCGAGTCCGGGCATCCCTGCATGTACTCTCTATTATTCTGTGATGAGTAACCTATTGTTCCGCAATCTATTCTAGTGTCTAGTACTAACCAGAGACAGGTAGAAATGCAAGTCACACACGCAGTGTTAGTTGCAAGATGTGGCTTGAACTCCGAAAGATTGGGGGAAGCACTTAGGACAGACAACGGTCTGGTAGGCGATATAGTCTTTTACCGGTGTAAATAATGCAACGAACCGCGCTACGGTGGTAGATTGTGGGACAATAGGCTACTTTTACTATGGGGAAAACTATGAAATTTGAAGTTGATACTGAAAGACCACTTGGTCACATCAAATTGAAACTGAGAAACGTACCCTGTGGGGTAGTGATTATTGCTACCTATTGGGACGGTGAAAGAGAAAGAGAAGTCATTATTGGTAGATTTGATGATGAAGGAATATTCGTCAGATACAAAAATCTACCACTAACCCTCAACTGTACCCTGAATAGAAGTGGTCAGATCGAGAGTCTAGAAGAATAATTGATCATCCGCGAGGCGTGCGATTTAGATGTTGTATCGCGGGAACCTGGAGTACATTGCGGATTACGTATTTCCAGGATGTCAGTTTCGGTGGGGTTTCTGACTATCTTTAAAACAACAAATTACGTTATTTCATAGGCACCAAACTATATAGAAAGAGGGGCAAATGCATTCAAGTCCACCCGGCTAGTAGGGAGTGGTACATACTCAAGTATGTGCGCTCCTGAATTATCTATATAATATATAAATTTTTAATGGGAAGAGAATGGCTGTGTTGTAAATAGGCGCATATCACGGAGGAAGGTACGGGTTCGAATCCCGTCAGCCATTGTTTGTAGTACAAGATTTACATAATCATCTTTTTTGTAGGAGAACAAAATGGTTGAGGAATGTGGGTCGCAAGACGAGAAGAAAAAGGAGCTAAGGTGTGAATTCTGTGGCTCTGTAGCCGTAGTCAATACGCCGAGGTTGGATGGGGATATTGTTCATAAGCCTTATATTGATCTCTGTGAGTGGTGTGACCGGAGATATCAAGAATTGTTCTGGGAGTAAATAATGTTAGAGAACCACGAGCATTGGCAAGACGGAATAGTGGGTGATGATAAAGAGAAGCAATGCGAACTCTGTGGTGGAAAATCTGTAGTCAGGACGTTGAGGCTTGATGGGGATGTTGTTAATTTCCCATGGATAGAACTTTGTTGCTGGTGTGCCCCAAAATATATAGAAATGTTTGGAGAATAGGGCAAAAAGTCGTCGACACTTTCCGCATTATTCTAATCGAAAATGAGGTTTTTAACGTGGAAAAACATAATATAAAGTGGACACACATCTCAAATGCACTACCTCCAACAAGTGTTTCTGATCCCGAATTCAGTATTCCAGTAGTCTTCGAAGATTATGACGGATCAACGTTCATAGGACGAGTCTGTTATTCGAGACAAAATGATGAACACAATGGTCCTGTGTGGATAGTACAGTGGGGATGTACTGAAGTACAAAGAGAAACCGTTAAATGGGCGTGTTTTAGCTCATTAATTGGTAGTATTGAAGATTAGTTATCACCCCTACAAAATATATTATGGGCTCCTACAAAGAATCCCGGCGCGCCTACAAGGTTTCGGGGTTTTTTGTAGTAGTCTTGGTGTGTGTGGGCTTCAGGTACAAAAAAAACTACAAGATCCGCCCCCTCCCCTCTCCTGTTGGTATCTGTGTATACTGTTAGGGGTTAATTGTTGTAGTAAAGACATAATCTAACCTACCTTGTGTGTCGTGCAAAAACCGCATTATTACTATCAATATCAACGATTCCGGCACAACATGGTTAATAGTCAAGCTACTGCAAGTCCAGCACCTCACCATAGCCAGTTTACTTCCTATATACGATTCTGTACCTATTAGTGGGTCGTAGTGGGAGATGGTGGGAGTAAGTGGGTAACACAGCGCAACCTACAAAAAACAACGATAAATTTTGTACCCAACAATAGCTAGCGCCGTGTAATACCTCAAACTACAGTATAGTCCCTTAAGGGGGTAAAAACAATGATTTTGTATATAGATTCAGTAGTTGAGATGGACGGATATCCATTTAGTTGTATGATTACATCAGATTCTGAACGAATCATGGTTGGCATTTTAGAGTACAGGAAAGAATCACAAACATGGTTTTTTAGTACAGCAGATGGAATTCGTCTAGGTGAATATGCAACAAAATGGGTTAAAAATAACCTTACCTGGCTTAATCAAAATTACCCAAACGGATAAAGGAGACAAAAGATGGGACGAAGATTTAGAGTGCGACTAGTCATCGAAGGAATTCTGGAAACCAACCAAACTCTTCTCAACAATCCATGGAACCGCAATCTATGGAATCAGTCGGATGCTGATAATATTCCTTTTCGAGTAGAAAATCTTCAAAACGTCCACGTAGATGATATTGAAGATGTGAAGGAAATGACCTGTGGTGGAATAACCCCGGAGACTATGTTTGAAGCAGCAATTGAAGCCATGGAGTATTTGGTCAGTTCTCCCGAGAAGAGAGAAGCAGCGGAAATCTGGCTACGAAGTATCTACTACGATGACTGTTCTAAGTCAATAGATGAGATTCAGAGAGACATCGACAGGGGACGTAGTTAAATGCTATTAAAAATCAAAGGATACACAATCTCGTATTGTCCAACATTTTTCTGGATACGTATTAAAGATCTTGGCTGGGCAATTATTGGGTTATTCTACTTCCGTATAAAAATGAAACGTTTAGACGGAATAGTGATTGATGACGAACTATCCATAGGACCAATCCGATTTAACTGGAATGCGGAATCGGTGGAAAGCTAGTGTATTTTGTCAAAATGATATAAAGCAACATGGGAACACAAGAAAAAGTAGTGGCGAAACCTGGTGATACTATAGAAATCATAGATTCTGGTAATGCATATTTCGGAGAACAATTCACTGTTATCGAATTTCCATTAAAATACAAAAACACAAAATTTGATACAGGACAACCAGATGCGTGGGTGTTGTACGATGGTGGAAACTACGGACGTTTTGTCTTTGATTCCTATGTAGTTTGCGAACAAAGTGGGATGCAGGACACAAAAAGGGATGATATCGACACCGACGAGTCTTTGAGGCGTCAACTGAACGATAATCTACGAAGTGTATTTGGGTAGGAGGACAATATGGTATTCTCTATAGAAGGGTCTACATATATCGGAGTACATCGATACAACCAGCCTGATGGATTAGATAGGTTTGGATGTATTTATCAAGACAATGACTCGGTGTGGCGATTTATGTTAGTATCAGCAGCTACGACGGAAGAAATACATGAGGTATCTAGGATGATGAGTATTATACAGAACAAAACAATCGACGGAAAAAATTATTAAGTTAATGAAAATGTGTGAAAATTGCGATAAATGTTGTGGTGGCTGTAGTAATAAAATGTTTTCACACACAACAATTGATGATCCTGTCGTAATTCCAATGGCTAATGCGTTTCCGTGGAGGGTAAAAGTAAAAACTCCAGTAATCGGAGAAGCCGTAAAAATCGATCTAAGGGGCCTCACGGAAGAAGACCTTGTCGATGGTGGTTTGACCAGAGAAATGGCAGCAGCGTTGCTTGCTGATTATTTTGACCACATTCTAGTACTAATGGACAAGCATGGTTCAAACGGATATTACCACAAGGATAACGATTTCATTGGATTCCCAGATCGTGGACGGATAGTCTGGTACAAACAGGTTTCGAGTAAGCCTCCAGTGAAAATGCACAGCACCAGTCAAGAGGAAGATTTTAACCGACTACAAAATATGCGATTTAACAGACTGAGAAAGTAGTCCAACGTCTGCCCTCTCTGCGAAAACTTGGAGGTGTTTTTCGCATTATTCTAATCAAAGGGAATAATTATTATGGAATTAGACACAATCAAAAAGGTCACAAAAGCCCTTGGAAATGCTGACCTAGCAAATATTAATACAGCTGAAATGCACACACTGCTTAGGTGTGGATGTGGGTTGTCGATGCTAGAATCATTTCTGATCTGGCAAACAGTAAAGGCAACTCGGGAACAAATCAACCCAAAAAAGATTGAGCAAACACTGGACTAATATTGTGAGTAACGCACAATGCAGAGGAAAATAGCAGCACTTGTGGATCAATGGGCAGTAAACGTCAAAAACCACGAATTCGCCAATGACGTCTTGCCTAGGTTGGCTAACAAAATTAGGGAAATTACCCCTGAAAATTGTGCCACAGTAGAAGAAATGTTCGATGCAGCTATTGAAGCTGTAGAACATATGGGAACAGCTAATTGGAATTCTAGGGAGTCGGCTGCTAAAATTTGGCTAATGATGGTCAAAGATGGAGATAGAACCACAACCCTAGATGACGTACAAAGATCAGTTAATGAATGAATAACAAAAATGAACATCAGAGAACGTATCACAAAACGGCTAGATAAGCAAGAAGAAATTGAGGGGCCTTCAGCAGAAATTAAAATATTGCGGTTCTTTCTATCCAAGGTAAAGAAAACGTCAGATTGGGATTCACTTACTGATGCATCACACAGACATTGGGGGGAATATAGCTATCAATGCCATATTTTCTACCACCCAACAAAGCTATTGTTGGACCTAATAAATTTCGGAAAAACACATGGCGAGAATGAAAAAGATAAAGTCACAAACTATCCACATCCAAAGGGGAAGTAGGGTACGTCGAGGGTTTATGGTAGGCACAGCTATGGGTGAACCATGGAGATCACACCCAGCGGCTCGTTTGATGGTAACTGTGAGGTGGGATGACGACAACGAAGGATTTAATGGAAACTGTAACGCCAATCCGAACAGAGACCACGTAGCAGTATCTGAATTAACCTGTCTATAGGAAAATTAAATTGACAATTAGAGTAATCCACAACGGAAATACATATTTTGGTAATATCACCGTGGTGGCTATGAAAGATCATGATGAATTCGTCCTTGAAGTTCAGGGATTGAGTATCCTAGTTACCGGTGATACGCTTCTTCATGTGGTACTTGAAGCCTATCGTTTTGGTATCGAAGTAATCAAACCTTTCGTCGGTGTTTGATTTAAAATATAGGGGGTGGGTCGAGATTCCTTGGTGGCTCTCAATTGCTTCGTTGGGTAGTTGAGTGATGGGTTCGAATCCCACTCTCATTAACGGACCCACTCTCTATATTTTTTTATGGTTGTTGGAATAAAATCTGTTTGTTTAGTTCGGGTGGTACGTAATGTCTCCATATCGTTTTATTTGTTTAGTTTGCTATTCTGTATTTTTCTTAGTTTTCACATTGTCTCTGTTTTTTGCACCAGGAACTGGAATTACAATAGGTTTATGTGTCGGCGCAATAACAGTAATCATATTTGGAATTATCTCCCATTTAGTCAATAAGTACGGAGGATAGCATGAAGTGGACAAAAACTAAAGACGGACTTCCCAAACTCGTCAGCAGCAGATATGGCATATATAGTCCCGAGTGTCTGTGTAAAAACAAATACGATCAACTACACATACTCTGTCTGGCAGAATACTTCGACACAAAAATATCGGCAACAGTACGGTCCTGGAGAGACCCGTCTACGGATACTGTTACGTGTTTTGAAATTACCGATTGGGTATACATGAAAGATATCTTGACGGAAAGCGGTCTGGAATAATGGTAAATTCAATCGCAATGTGGGTCGCTGCAATCATCGTAGCAATTTTTTGTCTATCCGTACTTGGTGTTATATCTGGGTTAGCATTTAATTCATTCAAGAATGATCTATGCAATGGGTGGGATGAGGGTTTTGTTGGTAGGTTAATTATTGTACTAGCTGCAATACTATTCGTCTGTATAATTATAGGAATTATTACACAGACAACTGGATGACAACCTCAGAAGTGTTTTTGGATAAAATAGTAGGAAAAAGAATTCATAATGAAATCCATTAGATGGACAACATGGAGCACGGGTGATTGTGATTATTCAGAGGCTATCGTTGGATCTCTGAGATTAAGTTGTATCCCTTTCATAAAGCGTGGCAAAATTTGTTGGTTACCGTGCGTTATGTACGGAAAAATGGACCAACACACAACATATTGAGACAGGAATAAGTCTTTAGAAAAAGCACAAGAAGATGCGGTAGAAATTGCAAAAACTGTGCTTAGTAACCACGAAGAATGCTTGATGAAAGAAATGGCAAACTTTAATATGTAACTCTAAAGAAGTAGATTCTTCTTGATTGTATCAGTGTTTCCAAAAAGGTCTATAAATAAATGAAAACCTCGACAATTGTATATAATGACTACCTTAGTATTGGTCATGAGAATGATGATGATGTAGCATGGGTATACTTCGGAGATTCATACTATGAGGAGTCAGAACCTGGATTTCAAGATGAATTTCATCGGGGAGCACAAGCCTATGATGAAACCCTTGTTGCTAGTGGAAGGATCAGCCAAGATCAAGGTAAAGGAAGTATTTGTTTCAGAACAGACGATAAGCGAGAACAGAAAAAGGTAATTGATCACCTAATAAGTGTTACTGGAGGTGCAATTAGGTTCTTTGTTTTCCTCGATAATTCAGATGATGGAATTGGTGTTCAGGAATTCTATTCGAAATATTTCTAAATTTCATAGGTCCTATTCAATCTAAGGAGAACAGCAATGCTGGCTATTACAATGGGTGTTGGAGGCAGTTGGTTCCTGGCTAGTTTCTTTATTGTTATGGGTTGCCGTCTTTGTCGCCGAGTTGGTGAGTGAATCTTCGACGAAGATTATTTGACAGAGGGGGTGTAGCTCAGTTGGTTAGAGCAAACGACTCATAATCGTTAGGTCCAGGGTTCGAATCCCTGTGCCCCCAATTAAAAATAAGGAGATAAATTTATGAGACTTAAAATTTATGATGAGAAAGTACTGGAAAAGCCAACTCTACTAAAATTAGTTCATTGTCTTGATGAAGGAAAAATTGATCTAATTGTTGTAGATCATTCAGGAAGAGAAATCCCCGGAGGAGCAATTCTTGGAATAAGAGCAGATGGTACTATGGTAAAATATAGGCATATAAGCACTAGTATTCCACTACAACTGGATAAAAGTGGCAGTATTGTAGAAAAATCTTCATAACTACGGTTTGAATAACAAAAATGAAAATAGAATTTCTAGTTGCCCTAACTGATAGAACATGGTTTACCATAGTCAAGGATGTTCCTATAACGGAAACATGCCCGGATATCGAGTTTGAAGCTATTGAGTGGGCATACAACAATATAAATGAATTCAAAGAAAACATAGCACATATTTCAGTATATGATCCAGACCCATATGATAAAGATGAGTGTCAATGTAATTGTCACTGCGGTGGATGGAATGGTGAAGGAACCTGTAAGCAGCCATGTAATGGGTGTGATTGTCCAGAGGAGTAAGTAATGACAAAAGAAGAACTAACGTCTGCATTATCTAGGAATGGATTCCGTCAATATACTCAGCAAATGCCAATCAACCACACAGGCGCTGAATCTCATTGGCAAATCAGGGTAATTGATTCTACAGGTAATACGTTGTATTTCATTAATGCTCACGTTTACGACGTTTCAAGAATTAATAATGGTCTTGATTATCAAGTAGAGTTTGAATCAGACTTATACTTCCTAAATACGGAAACGTCTATATGGGCAACAGTGACATTTCATGGAACTAGGTCTGAAAGTGATGTCGAACAAGCCCTACTGTTCTTCGAACGAGCATATGGAAATCTAAACTGCAGACCAGACCCACTAAACAATTAAGATACATAAGCCGGGGTGGCGAAATTGGTAAACGCGCGGGATTCAAGATCCCGTTCCCGCAAGGGTTTGAGGGTTCGAGTCCCTCCCTCGGTAGTTACATCTATAGTGGAGAATAAAATGCCAAAGGCTGATGTTGGATGCAAGATTAGTATTTCGAGAGCAGTAACAAATTCAGATCTCACTCCTGGAGATAAAGGGGTGGTTGTATTTGATCCAGGCAATTGCTATGAGCACGAAGATGAAGTATTGTGTCAAATGGATTGTGGACATAGTTGTTATTTAATGCCACATGAATATTTAGTGATTGAAGATGCACCACAGCTTGGTGATAAAATCATGATAATTGATTCAAAAGATGTTGGTGTTATAATGGTTGTTGATAAAGATGGAATTGTGTTGTGCGAAATGCATGACGGTTCTTCTGGTTGGCTTAATAGAAAAAACTACACCATCTGTAAAAAGAATAAACAAACCAGAGACGTAGACAAATTTCTCAAACAACAAATGAATGACAATCTCAGAGCTATTTTTGGATAGACAGACCAATGACTGCCAAACAACTTAGAGAATGGTGTGAAAGGATGGGAGACGATGCTGAAGTTGTCCTGCAATTAACAACATATTATTCAATGGATTGGGCAACTAAATTTGTTGCGATAAATGACATTCACATAGACCATGCTTATGGATCTGGACAAAATGGAGGAACTGGAAAACTAACTCCACAAATTGTTCTACCAGCAAGCCATACAATAAAATGTATCTCTCATCCGTGTCCGGTATGTCAGAGAACCCCAGAAGGATAAGGAAATAACTATGGAAAACACAATTAACACAGTAGTTAACAATCTTGCAGAACGAGTTGAAGACCTGGCAAGTATGGCCAGTCCTGTTGTATCAAAGGTCGGAGAAATTTCAACAACAGTAGTTCATGAAACGGCTGTTTTAGGATTTTACAATATAATTATTGGTATAGCAATTTTTTGTTTGGGTATGGTTTGTCTTTGTGTTTCTGTTTGGGGAGCAAAAAATATAAAAAATAAAAATGAGAGAGAAATTTTAACTACTTGCATGGTTGTGCTGACGATCGCATTGATCATAACTGGATTCTCTGTCGCTATGTGTAACGTTAAAGATTATGTTTCACCGACAAAGCAGGTGTTGAGAGAAGTCATTACCCATCTTAATGAATAAACATTATTGAAAACTCAGCAAACATAAGGATTAAAATGAACATTCTTTTGGTAATTGATATGCAGCCTGGGTTTTCTGCTTCTAGAAGCGACTGGATGTTGGAAAACGTAAGTAGAGAAATCATCTCAGCAATGGAAAGAAGGGATGGGATTCTATTCCTGGAATACACAAGAGGAATGGGTGTATTGGGTGTCGAAGTTAAAAACAGGACACACTCATGCCTCATGGATTTGGTAGCCGATTACAGAAATGCAAGAATTGCTCACAAAGACGAAGATGGAGGAGGGGAAGTAGTCATGAGAGCTATTGATGACTGGCTACACAGTTACAGAGGTGATGCAGAAGAAATTGTTGTAACCGGAGTTAACAAGATGGCTTGTGTAAGGTCAACAATAGAAGAATTGTCAGACCTACTTCCTGAAACAAAAATCACACTGATCGGGGATGCATGTAGTAACGGCTGTCCACCAGATCGCCCAAGTAATGATGGATATGATGAAATTGCTTCTAAAGGACCAAATGTTCGTGTTCTAGAAGCTGTTGGCGTCTAACAGATGACGCTACGTTGTCACTTAATATAAGGCGTACCTCTACGTCGGATTCCGTAGGTATAGCTCTGGAGGGTGGAGGCAACCCAGCCGTATATGCCATACCGTTGATGGATCATATTACTTGACAGCGTGGCAAAAAGTCCCTTGAAATAAAATCAGGGGATTTCTTGCTTCGCTGTTATATTTGAGGATATACAATGAAATACAAAACGTGTCATATGGCCAGACACATAAATAGTATTGGTAATTTTACTCCAACATATGGTGAAATTGAAGCAGATAGCGAACAACAAGCCCTAAACATAGCCAGGACACAGTTGTGCGAAGCTAATGTTATATTTACTACTGGTTACGCTGATATATTGTCAGTAACCTTCAACGAACTTGTTGGTCGTGCAAATCACTACCTAGCAACACAATTGTTATACGTGAAAAGATGTTTTGGTGGGCATTCTAAAATTAGTATTGTAACACACCATACTGAAACAAACTACTACGGTACAATGAGAGAATTGGCAGAACACGGCCATATTCCTAGTGGACTAGAATGGATGGATAGGTTTCTACCATCTATTCCTCCAGTCTCAAAGGTTCCTGCAGATGATGTAACTTTACATCTAAAAAAATACGATGATGGTGGACCAGAATGTCCATGGGATACTGCAAAACAAGAACAAGAGGAAGCCAAGGCTAGAGCTAAAGTTTCTAGGGCTGAAAGGGTTGATACAAATATGGAATCATGTATTAGAATTGGTTTTGATAATGAATGGAAGGAATACTATATTGAGGCATTTTCCTCAAACTCTACACATCTTGGAACGGTAAGATTCAGTACATGGGATAATTTGCTAGGGTTCATGTCTAAGCCACGAATGGTATCTGGATGGTTAAAAGATATTGGCAGTGGAGAAATAACAAACCAAGAAGCCCAGGAAGAAGTAAAAATGTGGAATATTTAACCCCTAAAAAATTAACAGTTTAACACAGAGAAATAAAATGCATAAATCATTTGGGTATACACCAGATGGTCTTGAAGTAGTCATCATAGACCCAGACGAGGAATTGGTGCGAGTTATGGTTGTTCGTCCAGGAAAGGACAATCTACTTAGCACACCAATGAATGAAGAACCAGATTCGAGACAGTTTGCGTGGGCTGTTGTAAAATACGGAGTAGACATATACAACGATTGGCGTGGACCAACAGATCCACTAAAAGATTTTACCGGAGAATAAATATGCGAATCGAAAACTGGGCTGTTGTTTCTCCAAGCTTTTCCCCGACACAGGCACCGGAAACTGTTAAGCTGTCACTGCAAGGAAATGTATTCGGTCATCCCAGGTTTGAGAATGGACGTAATATATTTACTTCTAGTATCAAACACAAGACAGGTGATGGCTTGGTAGTAACATCAAGTGGGAGCGAATATGAACTTGGTGAGCCAAATCCAGAATATGAAGTTATGTTCCCCAATGCGAAAGAAAGACTCCTCGACAACCTAACTGAATAATAAAAAACAATGACAGAAAATCACGAGAAACTTTACACGCGACGAACTATTGGTGAATGGCATGTAATCTACGCCCCAAACGGGAAAGAACAAACTCGTGGTACATGTTGGGATCTTTCATCCGAAACACTAAGAAAATTGAATTCACGAGATAGAATGAATTATCTAGAGCAATATCCATTCAGGGAAGCTCTGGCGATGATAATGGAAACTCCTGGATTAAAAATGAAAATGTCTTCTTGGTATAAAAAGTATATTGTACTAGGAGAACGAGAGATAGAACTATTCGTTGAAGAACATTATTGTGGTAAATGGCACCCAGAACCACACCATCTATTGTCTACTGATTGGGTAATAGTTCCTTATAAATTCATTATGACTATTGGTGGTTAATATGGCAGGACATAAAGCATGTATTGGTGATACTATTGCATTGGTAAATGATCACCCTAACGGAATATACACTGCTGGAAATATTGGGGTAGTTATCCGTGGAAACGAACAGCTGTACTTCAGCAAAGAAGAAGTGTTGTGTGAAATGCAATTAGATTCGGGTAGGTTTTTTCTACTTCCACATGAATATGAAATAATTGGACCAACCAAACCAACAGTAAAACCAAACCACAAACAAAGTGTAGAAGAGTTTCTCAGAAAACAAACCGATGACAATCTTAGAGGTGTCTTTGGATGAAAATAGACCAAGAACAAGCACGGCAGGCTGGAAAGCTACACAACCAATTATCATATACTGACGAAGAACTGAAGCTAGTCCACAATGCAACCAAAATTGTGTTTGCTTTTTTGTCAGAGCTTGGACCAAGATGGGATTTGGCCGTTAGTCCACTAAGGCAAGACCTTATCACTCTCGAAAAGTTTATCGAAAATAGGAAACAATCTAATGGACGATAAATATGGAGAAAAATGGAAACTAGCTTGCCGACAGAGTGAAATGACATATTTTGCTACAAAATACATTAAGTTATATCTTAGTCTAACTGATGTTGAACAAAAAATTGTTAGAGATATGATTGACATCTATCAATCAGAAGATTCAAGCAAACAAGAGCAAGACATGGCTTTTCACACTTTAATGGAAACTTTATTTCCACAGTAACCCAGGACCACAGATAATGCATATTCATTATGTGAACAATAAAATAGGAATTTCCGAAAAAATAGGAATGGGGATGTGGAGTGTTGTTGAGCAGGACGACCAAGAGACGGTAATTGGAACTATTAGATGTAATCGTCTTGACTTCAAGTGGTATTTTTCTCTAAGGAATGGGGTAGCAATTAGTCCTGGAGTAGCAATACAGCTTGTGCAAGTATGCAATCAAATGACAGTAAAACATTTTTAATAATTCACAACAGAGGAATACAAAATGACATTGGATGAACAATTGGAACATGAGATATTCTTGACTCGTCAAAGTCTAAGCAGTAGGTGTAATTTACTTGCAGTAAGACTTCTTAGGATTTCTCATACCCTGGATAGCGATATGTCTCACGGTAATTTATGTATCAATTCTTTGGGAGAAATTCAAAGCGAAGGAACTATTATTGATGCAGAATGTGGAAAGCTGAGCGAAAAAATAACTTGTTGGAAAATGGTAAAATGCGATAAAAAGGATGGTGGGTAAATATTATGTTGTCAAGTTCACAAACTTCAGCGATGCTAGCAGATGTGTGTCAGGTTTTGTATGGCCCAGATGCAAACGGAAAACCATTCGGAGATGATGCACCATATCTGCTTTCTTATAATCATTGTATGTGGGCCTGTGCTATTAGGCCAAATCCAAACCCTGTTTCTTGGCTACAGTCATGGGCTGACAATCACCCCGAAGAAGCTAGTAAAACACAAGTAGATGAGTGGCATAAGTTTCTTGAAAATCTAAAGGGCAAGAAATGAAAAAAATATGTGTAGATTGTAAATATCACCATTTTAATTTTCAACATTTCTGTACCCATAAAAATATTGAGTTTCCGTCAAATATCGACCCAGTAACCGGACGAAGAATCCCTGTACATAAAGAACATTCTAATATACATCCATTATGTAAAGACATTAATTCTGATGGTATGTGTAGATTGTGGGAACAGAGAGAAAAAGAAAGGGAATATCCATGGCGTTAACAAAAGTTTCAGTAAATATGGGTGAAAAGAAGGAATATCAGGAATTTCAAGACATTGGACCAGGAGATGTCTTTAAATTTGAAAATGATAAAATTTTTCACTGGGCAGTACCGTGTGCCACAGACAGCAATTTTATTGAAGATTGTGTTTTTGTTGACCTAAACACTGGTTTTGTTCGTGATTATGGGAGTTTTGAAAGTCTGTGGCGAGAAGAAATAGACAGTACAGAAAAGGAGAATATGGACTACGCAAAGATATTTGTTTCACGAGAAATGTCTATTAAAATAACTGAGTAAAATCCATGAAAGTATATGTAGTTTATGAAGATCAGGGATATGATGGAAATTCAATCCCATTAAGAGTATTTTCTAGCGAAGAAAAAGCTATAGAATACTGCGAAGAAGAACATAATAATACTTGTAATTGGCCTGGGTGTCGTTTGGATTGGGAAGAGATTGAATTAGAATAATAACAAAGGAAACAAAAATGAATCAGAAACAACGAGATCTATTATGTAAGATGGTGTCAAAGGAAGCTGGGAAAATTCGTAGTTTTATTGAAAAGAAGTTTCCTCTTCTTGGACGACATGGTAATCCTTCTGTATCGCAATATTGTGTTGCTGACATTGAGACAGAAGAAGCTGAAGCTTTACCTCCGAACCTTCTTAGGGAATACCAACAACTAAAGAAGAGACATGATCGTCTGAATAAGGAAGAAAGAGATATAAAAACTGAATATTACAAGTGGTATAAACAACTTGAAGCACATTGCACCAAAGAAGAAACTCGGAAAAACGAAGCAGTAACAAAATTGAACAATGCTGTAGACAAAGCAACGATTGATGTTCAGTTCGCAGAAGATGCAGACCAAGTTCGGGATGTATTGAGCGGTTTACCGTCTGTTGACGAACTATTGTCTTAGTTTTTGCGGTGGCGCACCCCGGACGGCGGGGTAACGAATCGGGCGGCTAAGTTAATTGTCGAGAAACAAAGTGTCGGTGTAACCCCGACTGTGAATTGGCTACGGTTCCCGGAATACCGCGAGCTTGGGTTCAACTCCCACGTCACTGCTTATTTGGAATGTTTAAATCGTATACAAAGGAAGTAAAAATGTCAACTTTAAAGTCAGTGATTTGTTTTTTCGGTGGTTTTGGTCTTATATGGATTGTAATTCTAGCAGCAGTTTTTGCCGTAGGAGCATGTCTTTGGCCCTACACAATCAATACATGGCTAGTATACTACGATAAGCCACCTTGTATAGAATGGTGGCACGGAGGACTAATGATGCTAATACCAGTCGGTGGACAAGCATGTCTTCCTGGTGCTGTCATTACTTTTATTGCCATGCTTATTTTGAATGGATAACATGTGAAATATCTTGAACCAAAAAGAAATAGTGAATCGCAAACTTTCCCATACAAAGCCGTAGACGAAAATGGAAAAACTGTAGAATTGTTCAAAAACTATGGTGACGCTAGGGCTTACTGCGCAATCAAAAACAAGAGAAAATAAACACAGAACGGGCCGGTAGCTCAGCCTGGTTAGAGCACGCGTCTTATAAACACGAGGTCATGGGTTCAAATCCCATTCGGCCCAATAAGGGATAAATGAATCATTATGAAAGTAGTGGTGTGTGGCAGTAGGAATTGGATGAACCCAAACATTATTCGAAGAAGGTTATCCAAACTACCATCTGATACAATAATCATAGAGGGTGGATGCGACGGTGCTGATTTAATGGCTCGTGAAGTTGCACTATCCATCGGTCTTGAAGTTGTAGAGTTTCCTGCTGCATGGGAAAAATATGGTAAATCAGCGGGACCACGAAGAAATATTAAGATGTTAGACACAAAGCCACACCTACTTATAGCTTTTCATGATAATATAGAAACATCCAAAGGAACAAAACATATTGTAACAGAAGCCAAGAAGAGAGGAATAGAAACAGAAATAATTGGATTGAATTAATAAATGCAACAAAATATAAGACCAACTTCTTTTATTCTTCCACCACCAAATCCATACTGTCAATTGTGTCGCGGTCTTGGTCAAGAATCTCTGTTTGATGAACCGCATAGTTGTGCATGTATTAATATCTTCCACGGATGGATATCTAACTGTGGTCCAGATAGTAGTTGTTGTTATTATTATAATCACAAGGGTGAGATGGTAGTAGTAAATCATGTAGACAGAGAGTTCGTCGAACGCCCTGGATTTACTTATGTTGGGAGACTATGTCATTTTTGTTGTCAATACAATGGTTTTGAGTCATCTATAATTGAACGTAAAAATTTTCATGAGCACAACCAACCTATAACATATGAAAAATATTTTAATTATAAAACAATCCCGTTTTTGGCTAAACACTACTCATAAGGAGAAACTATGATTTTGAAATGTACTTGTCAGCACGCGGCGCAGGATAAGTTTCACGGACCAGGTAATAGAGTCCATAACCCAAGGAAGACACCAGTAAACGGAACACAGATCTGGAGATGCACTGTCTGTAAAAAGGAACGAGAAGGAAACCGATAAATGAGTCAACCAATGACAGGCGTATGTAGCGTATGTAAGGAAGAACACGAAGTCTATGTTTCCCCTGGTGGTAAATACCTGATGGAAATACATTTAACAACAAAAGAAGGACTTTGGTGTGACGGAGTCGATACGGTCCCAGAACAAACTAAATACGAGAATATCAATGATATTTAAGCTATTTTGGCTAGACGGAAAAGTGGAGGTGCTGGAAGGGGACGACATCGAGGATGCAATCTATCAAGCTGGGTATGCTAAGGAAGCAGTTATAGCACTTAGTAGATACGAAGAATTTGGACAACAAGAGCACCCAGAAGATAGGGTAAGTGTTACAAGAGAGCAAATACTTGAAAACTTCTGTGTAGATGACGAATTTCAAAACCAACAAGACATAGAAGATATGTATAGACAATACATGGATGAACAACAGTAACGCAAAAATCTCTATCACCTTCTTTGTCTTGCGAAGAACTCAAGAAAATTACTGACTGGATAACTAACCATAATAACTGGTAGGAATTTATATGGATACAGGACAACTTAGACAATTCGTTATGGTATCTGATGGCCGAACAGGTATTGTTGTGGCAAATGATGAATGCGGTGGTGTTTTTCGGGGACACTGCAATGTTTGGTTTGGAGAATACGACGCTTTGGAAAACCCAGTCGTTGAACAACTTCTAGTAGCTGAAGATTGGAAAGAAGTTCCATCTCCAATTGGCGAATTATCTAAAGTCAAAGATACAACAAATCCCATAGATGATGTAATCATAAGATGTAAATGTTTCTATTGTCTTGATGTATCTGTTGAGGTTGGCGTGAATGAATTGTTCTATTCCGGATTTCCTCTATGTCCTAATTGCGATGAAGATATGGGAATAGACGAATACGTAAAAGTAATCGGAGGCAAAAATTGACCAGTAAGTGTTCTTGTTGCTCCGGTAATGCAAAAACTAAAACCCTAAAACCTCCAAGCAAAGGAAAATGTTACAACAAAAACGGTGGAACAAGCGCGAAATGGGCTAGAAAAACAGGAAATTCAAGGACTGAGTTCACTGTTCGTGTTAAGGATGGCAAAAAGTTTGGTGGACCACAATGGCAAAAAGATTCGTGCGGTGATGGAACGTTTGGTTTTCCTACACGAAGAACGAGACAGGACGAAGTAGCATTCGAGACTGGCCTTGATGGTTATCCAAAGAAAAAGAGACATACCCTAGTAAATACCAGATCAGCCCTTTCTGTGTCTAGCAGACGCCCCAAACAAATTTGGGGGACTAAGTGTGGATGTTGGACTAAAGACGATATCTCAAGGGTAAGTGAGGACAGGCTGTTGGTAGCAGAGAAAAAAATAGCTCAGAACAAAACAACAAGAGCTGCAAACAGGAACAATGGATCACGACGAGGAATTAAAAAGATCAGAAAGGTTTCATAACAATGCAATCTGACTTCGAGAAATGTATCGAAGAAGCACTAATTACAATTAAGTCTCTTCCAGAAGAACAACAGCAATCTCTCCTAAATCTTGTCGAAGAAACTCGACGGAGACACGAAGAAAATATAAAGAATGCTCAAAAAGCGTCTGAAGCAGTTGATGATCTAACCCTAAATCTAGAATACCTGAGATTTGATATTGCATGTAGGATTAACGAAGCTCTTGGTGCAGGAAGAAACCATAAGTAATACTAAGGAACAAAAAAAACTATATGAAAAAATATGTTGGGATAACATATCCGTATATGACCGACGAACAAATAAAGGTATGGAGACAACTATTCTGTCCGCAACATATGCATTTGTTTGACGAAATGGTTTCAGTAGATGGCCATATGTTGGTTTGTGATGCCTGTGGTCTTGAGGTTCATATTGATAAAATTTCTTACGAACATGTGGAGTAAATAAATATGGAATTACTGCAAGAAGTAGAAGTATCTTTATGGAGTAATGTTGACGGAAAAGGGCCTGACTGGGAGCCTGTTAACCCAGCAGAAATAGCCACATATTTTCGTGGTTTTGGTGATGCAAATGTCCCTGTGAATATCAAAATAAGAGAAGCACAAACAGATGCGACAATTAGACCATATTGGCTACTAATAGCAGATAACTATATGCCACGGAGAGAAAGTGTAACCCAAGAATATTACAGGTATAGGTCAACTAACTTGCTAGCTTTAAGGCAGTTTGTAAAAGAATTTTTCTTACCATTATACCTTGCTGCTTTTCAAAATGTTGCAAATATTACAGTAGGGTTGTGCGATGAACAATATTACTGGAAAGCATTCACTGCTTATGATAACTGAGTTCTTGGGTAGAATGGTGGTTAGATGATACTGACAGACAAAGTGTATATAATATGTTTTAACCCACAAGAAATAGTAGGATCTTACAAAATAAACAGCGATACCCCATTAAAAATAGCAAGGTTCTTTCTGGGAAAACGGGTAAAAATGTATATGCTGTGTAGAAAAAATCATCCGTCTATAATTCTTGAATCTTTCGTCCTGTCTAGGATGACGAAAGAAGTCAGCGAATGGTTAGGAGAATAAATTGTACAACGCAATAACAACTAATGTTTTTTTGGTACAAGTATCAGATAAATTGATGCTTGACCCAAATGAAATAGAATCTATACGATGTGGTTACGATGAAAATGAAACTGTTATTATGATGCGCAGCGGTAGACATCATACATTAACCGAACATATGGATCTAGTTATACAAACAATGACTGAGTCTCTCAATAAACTAAAAAACAGCTAAATAAAGGATTAAATTAATGTTTTACCGATTAGCAGATAATGCATATTTGAACCTTCACTTTGTTATGAGGGTTGACCCATTCTCTGGTAACCCAGGAACAGATCAAGAAATTTATATGTCTGACGGAAAGAAGCAGGTAGTAACAGCAGAAGATCACGCAAACATCACAGCGTTAGTTCATGAAATGTATATGGCTATGATGGAACCATTCGGGGGGCCTTGATGATGTTTGTTTTATATTGCCAGACAAAGAAAATGGGGCCGTGGAGTAGTGATAATATTAAGTCACGTAAACCTTTTTCGTGTGCCTACTGCGAAAAGCGTATGTCTAAGGGTACAGTTTATCGTTGGGTAGATGGTGGAAAATCGTGTGAATTTTGTAATTTAAAAGAACACCAAGGAAAATAACTATGTCTTCTCAGTTAGAAATTATGAATTGTAATCTTGCCAGAATTACTCATCAGTTGGATAATGTTAATAGCTCTATACAAAACAATGCATTGAAGGCAGATGACAGGACAGATCAGTGGTTAGATTTGTTAAATAGGGTTGGAGAACAACAGGCAAAAACCCAAAAAGTTGGAACAGTAGTAATAATAATTGGTGTGAGTTTTGTATCTGTTGTGGTATCGGTGCTCGTAAATCTTTTGATGAACTAACAATGTATACATTATTTTGGTTATCTTTTATTGCCTTGATTATTAATTCTATGGGGTTTAAGAAGTGAATGAACTAATTGAACAAATATTCCAATCAGCTAATCTTCTACCTGATGATATTAGAGAAAGATTTCTTAAAATTTTTGAACAAAATCTTGCACTTTTAAAACATGAATGGCGTAGGAGAGTTGTTTTTGAGGATGGTAGTGTTCTTGTTGATGACGCAAAAGATGACGTTCATCTGTTCTTAGTATATTCCCAATTCGATGTCGACTGTCTAGTGTCAGACAGTTATTCCGTAAGAGATGACGACTATCACGAATACCAGTAATAAACATGATAAATACATTACAATTTTGTGCGGTTCAAATACATTTTCTTCCAGAAGAATGTCAGAAACAACTGAACGATCAAGTAAGAACAATTTATGTTGGTTATTTTAATATGCTAACTAGCCTACCATATCAACACCCAAGAATTGTTTTAATGATTGAGAGTAGATTAAATCTTTTGCTAAAATATTTAATGTTTGACATATCATGTTGTTTTAGAGAAGCACAAAATAATAGATAAAGGTGAACCATGAAAACCTTGGTAAGAAAAGCTAGGAAAGTTGCTGGATATGGAAATGTTGTTAGATCACACATGGCAGCTATAGCTTTTACTAAATCAATGGAAGTAATAGCTACGGCACACAACAGACGAGTAAGTGGTCAGAATTTTTGGACAGAACATGCCGAAGTTGTGTTACTTCATAAGCTTGTCAGGACTAAAGCTTTCCAAAGATTTGGAGACATAAACATTCTTGTTGTAAGAGTGTTGAGAAAAGATAATTCACTAAGTATGGCCAAGCCATGTGCTTCGTGTCAGAAAAAATTGAGTAGATTTAACGTACAAGTTTGGTATACTACTAATGAAGGTGGAATAAAACAATTATGACAAAAACAACAATATGTTCTATTCGTAGGATGATAAATGAAGTATCGTCAGTATTTGACGAAGACTGCTATATTGAATTTTACAGCGACGGTAGTGGGTGGATAAAATTCCACGAAGAAGAACTTAATATTGAATTTTACGGACTAGGTGAACTAGCAACCATTTTAGAAAAAAACACAAATAAATAAATATCAGGGCCGGTAGCTCAGTCGGTAGAGCATCCGCCTTTTAAGCGGGTGGTCGTGGGTTCGAGCCCCACCCGGCCCAGTAGTACAACTCAGAGAATTTTTCTAGATAAGATATCTCTGGGGGATACCTTGTGGTGTAAAAGCAACACATCCACTGATCAAGGAAACTCCGGTCTCATAAACTGGCAAGGTATCTGTACTTGTGTATAACAATTAAAGCTAGCCTGCCATGTGTAGGTGGAGTAACGGTGTCGTCTCTATGGGGGGCGACACCAGTTTTATTTGATACAAAGGAGAAAAAATGTTAAAAGTAACAAAAGGTTCAGATGTAGTTGAAATAAGATTTGATCATAAATTTTTAGAATCATATGAAGTTGAGGGACTAACGGGAGTTTATGTTGAAGAAGGCCGTAGATGTTCTGTTACTGTCGTGAACGTTAATGGAACTCAAGTAGGACAAGGTGTATCAATCTGTCACCCAGGAGATAATTTTAACAAAGCTCTTGGTCGCAAAAAGTCGTTAGCTGAAGCAATATTTAACTTAGATATCCGTCTTAGAACACGCATTTGGAAGGAATATGAAAATAAAATTGGTTTTAAATCCAGGAAGTTGACAGAAAAAATCAAGGAGATGAATGATTCAGAAAAGTAGCTAAAACAAAGAGCCGGTAGCTCAGTTGGACAGAGCATCGGATTTCTAATCCGAAAGTCGTGGGTTCGAGTCCCACCCGGCTTAGTTTTTGTGTAAAAATATAAGGAGAACCACAATGAAACACGACCACGTAGAACAAAGAGACGAATTAGTAAAGCAAGGTCTATTAAGGTGTGATGATTGTGGAGACCTAAGAATCTACACATATGTCAATGGATGCAAAATCTGGAATGACCTAACAATAAACAGCCGTGGAATTATATTGAATAGGGTAACTGGTGAAATAGTAGCACGTCCTTTCCCTAAATTTTTCAATATGAACCAAAGACAGGATACACAAGAAAGAAATCTACCATGGGGAAATGGATTTTCCATAACCAAGAAAGAAGATGGGTGGTTAGGAATTCTTTACAGAGTCAATGGTGAATTCAAGATTGCTACAAGAGGATCTTTTAGCAGCGATGGGGCAGTATTCGCCACAGCCATGTTAAAAAAATACAACTTAAATAATTTACCAGAAGATGTAACTTTAATATTTGAAATAATTGGACCACTAACTAGAATAGTGGTTGATTATGGATGCAAAAGAGATTTAATACTACTTGGCGCATATAATAGGCATACTGGAGAAGAATATGACATAGAGCAAGTAGAAAAGTGGAGTGAAGAATTTGGTTTTACACTAGTTAAATCTTATGATCAAGAATGGTTAGGATATTGCAGAGGCCAACTAAAAATAGCGAATGGAACAAAACTAGAGGGATATGTCGTAAAATTCGACAACGGATTGAGAGTAAAGTTAAAAGCTGCTGATTATATCCGTAGACATAACCTACTAAGAAAACTCACACCAGTAGGTGTTTGGAATGAAATGCTTCATGGTGAAGTTAATCCGGATTTATTGGATGTAGTAGATATAGAATATCACTCAATCTTAAGAACAATCGCGTATGAGTTAGAACAACGCTACTTAAGAGTAATGAATCTACTGCAAAGCGAGTTTGACAAAACTCCAGATAAATCAGAAAGACATAAATTTGCTGGCCATGTTAAGGGTAACCTACATCAATCGGCTATGTTTTTGATTTTAGACAACAATACTAACAAATTAGATCAATACATAATGAAAGTGATACGACCAAAACACAATGACTTAGAAGTATTTTTATGTGATAGTGCAGATAAATTATGACAAATATCATATTTACAATTTTATTAATAACACCGTGGTTCCTTGTTATTTTAATTAGTATAAAAATTGTAAAGAAAATTTCTAAACGAAATAAAGAAAAAACAACATTTGCTTATGGGCTAGACGGAGAATGGTATGAGACGAAGGGACAAGATTTGGTAGATATCTCAATCGATGACCTGAACAAACAGTTGAAAGATGCAAATTATAAAGTAGGTAAGTGGAATGGGTTTTATGTAATTTATGACCTACTAAAAGAAAAAGACCAACAACAGATAGCATTTCTCGTCGAGCTTAATGAAGTATTGATCTTTATTGTAAGACGTTTAGATTTAGTTAGGAAAACAAAGTAATGAGAGACCGAGGGTCTTCGGCGGAATATGAGACCGAGAGACTGGTCGCGCGGCCAGGGTGACCCCAGCTTATATTTGACTGCCGAAGCCCCTCTGTTTCTCACGTCTATTCATTTAAGGAAAATTAAGATGGGATTGTATTTGGTTCTCGTGGACGGCGTTCGTGTTCCTATTCTGTCTGTTTCGTGTCATGATGCTGGTATTAAAGCTAGTGAATTGTATCCAGATGCTAATTCAATCACAATTGACATAGATAGTGTAGGAGGAAGGACTCCTTGGTCAACTAGTGAAATAGTCAATTTCGCTAAGAAAAACCAAACAACACACAGACACAAGCCAAATTACGTTTAAATATTGAGAGATACAGTATGTATAAAACACAGCAAGAATGGAGTGAGATATCAACAAGACTACAATTAGGAGAACTGAGAAAAGAAGCACTTCCTCTGTTGCTCTTCAAGTGTATTAAAGATTTATCAGATAATTGCTCAAAAGTTAGCGAAATAGAAGATGAAATGAATCGTTTTGTTTCTAGTTTTTCGGAAATAATTGGAGATAATAATTTGCATACAAACTAAATATAGTGTCTTGAGTCTAATTCTTGTATTTTTTGCGTATCGTAATTACTAACAACAGAACGAATTATTTGCGGAGAAAAAAAATGATCGATGTTTTCATGGTATCAAATAGTGGCAATGGAGTTCCAGTACGTTTCCCAGTAGCTGAAGGAACAACACTAGATGCGTTTCTGAATGTTTCTTTTGACGGTGGAGACCTAGACGATTTTGTTATCAAGGTAAGGTCCAATGGAACCAGTGTACAGGCATATGGCGAATATGTGCTCCAGGATGGAGATCGGGTATCTCTTACTCCATCGAAGGTAGAAGGCGCAAACTAGATATAAGATTGCGATAGAATTTTTGATCTTTGTATTCTGAAGACACGAGGGAGGGGGTGTTAAGCCCCCTCCCTTTTTTTTTGTAAATATCCAAAAGATATAACCATGAACCAAAAATTAATTATAAGAGCAGCTAATAAATTTCTAGAATTCTTTAGTAAATACTCACACGAAATAGAAGATGGTGAACTTAATTCAGTATTAGATATGTCATACGTACAACGACGACAAGAAAAAGCAAACAGACTATCAAAAGTAATAGTTGCTATAATTAAGTCAAAACAAAGAATAACTAGCACAAGTTGTGTTAAACAATTATTTGAAAATGTATTATCTCCTTGTGTTGATGACATATCATGGAAAATGGATAACATTAAAAATAGGATGTCGCATGTCCTCAGTCTTGGTGGTAAGAATAAACTTAGTCTAAAACATGTTATGGAAGAAATATCTGCTATTGTATCAGACCGAGGAGCAGATAATGTAACCTACAAAAACGGACAATTATCAGTCATAATCTCTGACGTAGAACTTACTGATGGGGATAGAGAATTCAATTTCGGAAACATGAGAATTGTTCTAGATTTAACAAAATCGATGTTATCGTTTTTGTCTGTAGAAGCTACTTATCCGATATGTTCTAACAAGGGATATTTTCACCCACACGTAAACTCATCTGGCTCTCTATGTCAAGGTGAGGGGGATGAGATGATAGAACAAGCAGTTCTATCTGGTAGATTAGAAGACTTATTCACAATTGTTGAATCAATATTAAGGACATATAATTCATCATCTCCATACGACGAATTGTGTTCTTGGTACAATCCGTCTCACGAAGGAGAAATATTTTGTGATGGATGTGAAAACTATCGACCAGAAGATGACATGTCTATATGCGTGGAATGTGGTGATACATTATGTTCTTCGTGCGCTGAAGAATGGCATCGTCAATGTATAGATTGTGACAACATGGTATGTGATTCATGTGCTAGCCAATGTGGCGAATGCAATGAAACATTATGTGACAGTTGTATGAGTAAGTGTGGTTCATGTGGAACAGGAACCTGCTCAGAATGTAGAGTAGAATGCTCTACCTGTGGAAGAAATACTTGTCTAGGTTGTGCAGAAAATTGTGAAAAGTGTGAAAATATTGTATGTTCAGACTGTAGGGTAGTTTGTTCTTCTTGCGACGTAGTCTATTGTGAAGATTGTTCAGAATTAAGTGAATGTTCTGAATGTGGTGAAATAATTTGTCCAGAATGTGCTTCAACCTGTGAGACATGTTTAAAAATTCTTTGTTCTTCTTGTAAAACAAAGTGTTGCGATAATTGCAATAGAGAATTATGTACAGATTGTTATAATTTAGATAGTGGATGTCTACTGAAAGAAACAATAAATGAATAATACTAACCCAATGACTTCATTCAACAACGAAATACGCTTCACTCCATATGCCTGGAGCAAACTATTGTTTATGAGGGATTATGGAGATACAGAAGTAGCAGGATATGGAATTACCGACACAGAAGACCCACTTCTAGTGACAGACTTCCGCTTGATAAAATCACGATGCACTTCATGTACATTTGAATTTGATCCAGAAGATATTGCTGATTTTTTAGATGAAATGTTGGACGATAGTCTGATGCCATGGCAGTGTTCTAATATCCTAATACATACACACCCAGGGGATAGTCCAAACCCATCTTCTATAGATGAGAAAAATTTTAAAGATGCTTTTTCTCACCCAAATTGGGCAATAATGTTTATTCTCGCCAAGGGTGGAAAAACATCATGTAGATTAAAGGTTAATATAGGTCCAGGAACTATTACACAATTAAAAACTGCCATTGCCTGGGATAGTGAATTTCCAGGATCTTCCGAAGAAAAATGGGAAGAAGAATATAAATTAAAAGTAATTCCAGAAAGAATGCTTGTCGAGGGGATCGACTCAGACATCATAAGCCAATGTCAAAATGAATTTGATTATAGTGATTTAACAATTAGCTATGATGACGACGGAGATGTCGAATTTTGGAATCCAATCACGGAAAGATGGAATTTATATGACCAAGAAATGGACACGTATTATGAAGAACAGATTGGTCAAGATAAATTTACAAAAATCAATAAACCAATTGGTAAGTTACTAGAGAGTGCAGTGCATTCTTGGATAAGGAAAAATCCGATAACCACAGAAATGATCATGGAGAATACATAATGACACCAAACAGAAATATTAGACAAAGAGAATTGGTTCCTCCAGATTCACTAGACAGAATTCAAGCAACTGTTATTGGAGTAGGAGCTATTGGAAGACAAGTAGCTATACAACTTGCGACCATAGGCGTCCCGAAAATCAAGCTAATAGACTTTGATACGGTACAAATAGAAAACCTAGGAGCACAGGGGTTTAACGAAACAGACCTTGGATGCTCTAAAGTAGGAGCAGTTTCTGAATCTTGTCTCAAAGTCAATGGCTCTATTGATGTCTCATTATCTAATTCCAGATTCAATCCATTACTATTTCCTGGTGGGGTTGTATTCTGTTGTGTTGATAAGATAGAAGTAAGAGAATCAATTTTTAATAAAATATCCGACAGATCTGATCTATTCATAGACGGAAGAATGAGCGCTGAATATATGAGAATTCTTTCGGTATTCAACAAAGCATCAGCTGAACACTACAGAACAACACTATTCAAGGCTTCCGAAGCCTACCGTGGAACATGTACTGCAAAAACAACATTCTATTGTTCAAGTATAGCAGCAGGAATGATGGTAGCACAATTTGCAAAATGGCTAAGAGGATGCGAAGTAGATTGTGATGTCAGTCTAAATTTACTAACAAACGAAATGGAAGCACATGGTGTTCCGATTAATCAATAGAATTGTCTTGGGAGATTTAAAACTAAGAGCCCCATATTGTGACGAAAATAGATGTGTGTTCTGTAGATCTTATGGTAAACTCGATTTAAAAGGAGGTCTAGTCCCTGGAGATTCTGGTTGCTTCTATCAATTAGTAAGATGTGAAGAATGTGAAAAAACTTGGCTAGACGAATATGAGATGATGCCTCTTAATTCAACAGCATCATACCTATGAGGTGTAATAAATGGATTGGCTACAAAAAATATGGAACGATTGTGTAGACCCGCATGGAGAGGAAATTCGTAGAGAAAACTATAGAAGGGAGTGTTTTGTCAGAGTAGATTTAATACCATCCGTATCTTGCGATATAATCTCAGGAACAATTACAGAAGTTACGGAAAATAGCGCAACTCTTCAGTGTAAGGTTGATTTGACAAAAATAAAAGGATGCAGTTCTAGACAAATTAGTGTGGCACCACAGCTTGGACTTGAATGGATCTTTTTTAATATTGTTCATGCAACACAAACCGTAAATGGTTTTAAAATAGGATTAATAAGAATATAATATGAAATTTGGATTTTTCACACTTATGTTTTTAATTTTGTTTTTCTTGAAACTTGGGTTTGGAGAAACAATTGTTACAACATGGTCTTGGTGGATTATAACACTACCATTATGGATTGTACCAGGAACAGTTTTTGGTATAGGAACAGCAACTTTTCTTGCTGTAACTATTCTATACTATATAAGTAAATGGTTTAAATAATATGTCTGATAAAGAATTTTTTGATTGCATCGTATCTATGCTAGACGAATATGATGTCACTGGTAAGGTAGATTTTGCTACACTAAGAATAGCTATACAATATCTAATGTTTGATTTACAGGTAACTAAGGAAGAATTACAAACACAAATTAGGGGTTAGAAATGATTGAAAAGGGAAGCACCGTAGTCTTAATTACAGAAGATGCAACTTATTGTCCTTGCGAAATAGTAGATCTTGGAGGAAATAGTATTACAGTAAAATTCTTTGTTGGATCAAAGAAGAATAAAGGAACTGGAGAACAAGTACCTTCAAGTAAGATCGAAGTTGTCAAGCTTAGTGAAATAAAGAGTATGTCGGAAAGACTCTAATGAATAGAATACCAAAAGAAAAATATCTAACAGAAGACGGAGTTGTATTTGTAACAATTGATCTAATAAAAGAACATCATCCTGAAGGAGAAGTAGAATATTTCATTAGATGGTTTGATGGTCAAACAGGAATATTAACAAAAAGTGGTAAATCTGGAATTTATGTCCACGACTACGAACAATGGTTGTTAATAACCAACAGATATAATTAAAGAAAATATCCAGCGGCCCAAATAAGTCCTTTAATTATCGATGCTATTTTCTCTGATGTCGTACCATCTTCCGTCAAGAAATCCAACATTTTTGATTCAACCTCTACTTCTGCCGGTAGTTCTCCTGTTTGTTGGGTTCTAACTCCAACATATAACTCCCAACTACCACCACCTGATGTCCTAACAAGACATCCAGTAGAAAATAGACAAATAAGTAAAGACAGCGTTATCTTAGTTAATAAAATTTTCATATAACCTCCTAGTATATATATACACAAATGGACAAATAATTATGGAAGTAGTTGTAGAACACAAATACTGTGGTCGTGGAACAATCTCATCTATAGATTTCTACAACAACATGGCAGTAATCAGTGTTATGTGGAACAATGGAAACCACGGTGAATATTTTGCCGATGAACTTGAATTCATTCATGGACCAAATATGGAGACAGAATAAATTGTCAAATAACGATAATAATGCTTTTAATATATTAAAGGTAGACACAACAACTGGAATGACAACATTAGAAGTTCACAAAGGAATTTTGGGACCATTGGCTAGGCAACTCCAAAGATGTCCAAAAACGATCAAAGGATCTGATATTGTCAAACGATTAGGCCAAGTTTTATCTGATTGTGGAGATGTTCAATACGAAGACCAAGTACAACCAGACTCTATAGACCAACATATTATCGTCAGGTATTAATTATGGATGAATGCGACTTCCCTAAATGCAGACAATATGCAATAATGGGATATATTGGGAAAAATATATGCTACGAACATTGGTGTCTTTTGTGTCAAGCAAATATAACAGAAGAAACAAAACTTCTTAAAAAAATAGGACTAATCAGAAATAAAAAAACATCAATAGTTTCCCAAAGAAAAACTTCAAAATAATTATCATAGGTGAAATATACTATTATGAGCGAATTTTCCAAAAAAATACAAGAATACGTGTGTTCTGGACATGCAATATTAAGCGTAGACACATTCGAAAAAGACAGAGCTATAACAGAACTGTCTAACGCTGCAAAAGCAATAGAAAGAAAAACTTTTATTTGGTCTGTTGCTTTTGGATGGGTTGATGAAAATGAAAATCCATCAAGTAAAGTTAAAGATAAGGCTCCTGTAGAAGATCACCTAAAAGCAATCTTAGATTTTGAAGAAGATGCAATTTTTATACTCAAAGATTTTGGAGAATATCTGAAACACGAAACTTATCCAACTTCAGATATAGTCATAAGCGTATTAGATAAACTAAAACAAATAGTTGCATCTTTAAACAAAACAATAATTTTTGTTGGACCAGGATTAATTATCCCGAAAAAACTACTTCATGACATAACTGTTTTAGATTTTGATCTCCCGAATAAAGAACAAATTGAAGAAAGAATTAGATTTGCTACTAGTGACGTTATAGGAATGGATGGCGAAAAATTCGAACCAGATACAACAATGATGCCGCACCTAATCGGCGCATGTACTGGAATGACGTCACAGCAAATTGTTGATAGAGTGGCCTTAGCTTTAAGTAGACATAAAGACCTAGACGAAAATGCTGTGAAAACAATAGGAAGAGAAAAAGCATCGGTCGTCAAAGCATCTGGTCTCCTAACATATAAGGAACCACCAGATGGAGGTTTATCAACTGTTGGTGGATATGGTGCTATTAAAAAACACGTATCCCTAGATAAGCCATGTTTTACGGAACAAGCCAGAGAATTTGGAATAGAATTTCCAAAAGGTATAATGCTTGTTGGTATTCCTGGTTGTGGAAAAACATTAATTTCAATAGCCATAGCATCAGAATTAAATTTACCACTAATTTCACTAGATGTATCTGATTTAATGGATAAATTCGTTGGAGAATCAGAAGCCAAAATGAAAGAATCCATTAAAATGTTGGAAAGACTGTCTCCATGTGTCCTACAATTAGATGAGATAGAAAAAGGTTTCGGGGGAAGTTCTGACAATGATGGCGGGACATCAAAAAGGATGTTTGGTACATTCCTCAAATGGTTAAGTGATAAAAAATCACCGATATATGTTGTAGCTACTGCAAATCAAGTTGAATCTCTTCCTCCAGAATTTTGTCGCAAAGGTAGGTTCGATGAGATCTTTGGTTTGAGTCTCCCGGATTTAGTCGAACGTGCTGAAATTTTCAAAATTCATATTGAAAATGTAAATAGAAATGCTAGCGATTTTGATATACAGTCATTAGCAAGTGCTACTGTTGGGTACACTGGAGCAGATATAGAACAAATAGTAAAACTTGGGTTAAAGCTTGCATTCTTTGACGAAAAAGAATTATCTCATGAATATCTAATAAAAGCTATTGATGAAATAGTTCCTTTGTCGGAAACAGAATCTTCTCGTCTAGAAATAATCGAGCAGTGGTGTGAAAAACACGCAAAATCTTCAAAGATAAAAGTAAAGAGTACTACCGGGGAAACTAAGAGAAAAATTAAACTTAATTAAGGCAGAATCATGTCAGAAACAGATACAATTAATTTATTTGATGTCGGAATTCTAGTAAATTTAAGAGTTAGTAGCTGGAGTGGTCGAAAAATGGTCACAGCTGCTGATATGGAACGAATGGATTTAGATACAACAAAGATTCCAACAGAATTAGTAAATTTTGGAAGAAAGTTGATGGTCCCAAAAAGGGAGATACAGCTACTTGGACAAATTGAACAAAAAGGAAGAAAAACACTGGAGAGATGGTCTGTTCCTTTTGGTATTACAAGCGCACATTTTGTTCCAAAGAATATGGTAGGGACTGTGGAAGCACAACTACAAGCTCTAAAGGAAGAATACTATGAAAGAGTAAGTAGTTTTGTTTCAAGATTTGGAGAAATGCAAGAGGAAATTAAAAATACACACCCAGAGTTTTGGGACAAATGTCTAAAAAATCATTATCCATCTAGTCGTCAAGAATTAAGAAGTAAGTTTAGATTTGAATGGTTTACTTTCCGTATCTCTGGTATATCAGACATAGAAAAAGTTAATGCCCAAGAAGTCGCAGACCAATATGAAAAAGACAAGGAGAAAAATTTAGAATTACGAAGTAAAATGAGAGAAGAGGTTGGTTCTTTTGTGTCTGAATACGTCTCAGCTATGAGACATGAAACGGTAAGATTTTGCGAATTAATTTCAGCAAGGATCAATGGCAATATATTTGAAGATGAAGATAAGGTTAAGAGATTAACGCCAAACTCAATATCACATTTCCGTAAATACGTAAACAAATTCAGAAACATGAATATTTTCAATGATAGTGATATTGAAGACATGTTGGCTGAGTTTACTTCAACCTTCCTGGATAGTAGCGTAAAACCGTCAGATTTTGATTCCAGTAGAGTTAAAGAAAGTGTTACTTCCACATTAAACAAAATAAGAGAAAAAGCAATGGAAGACACAGATAAGTCGGGTGGATTTGTTGGAGAACTTAAGCGTAGAGTAATTCTATAATAATTGATTGGACTATACCATGAGTAGATACTGTGTAGTAAAAACACAATTCAGAGATAAGGATGCATTAATACAAGCACTAATCGAAACAGGAAATTGGCTATTAGAACAAATAGAAGTATCTGACATACCACAAAGCCTATATGGATATCATGGAGATGTGAGAAAACAACGAGCACATATAATAATCAGACGAGCATACGTAGGAAGATCATCAAATGACATCGGTTTTCTCTTAAATGAAGATGGGAACTATGAAGCAATTATCTCTGAATTTGATTCAAACAAGTATGGAGAAAAATGGGTCGGTCAATTAAAGGGTAACTATGCTTATAGAAAACTATTAAAAGAAATGGAAGAACAAGGAAGAGCAGTGAGTAGAACTAGGTGTGCTAAAACTGGAAGACAGAGATTAGAAATAACTGGATACAGATAGGATGAAATAATATGGCAAACACAATAGCAAAAGCATTTGGTCAAGATTCTTCTCGATGTAAAGAAACTCACCGTCTCGGTAGTGATTCTGCAACAGCAGAAGCCAATACCTGGAGAACATTCTCAACTGCTCATGTAGAAGCAGACGGAAGTGGGTATGTTCGTGTCGTCAGAGATGGTAAGATTATACATTCCGGTACATGGGGGCCAGAAGAATAATATGAACATACAAATTAAATACGACGGAAGCTATCCAAACCTCTGTAGTGGTAATTTAATAGTAACACTTGATGGTAAAGAATTTATTTTCGGAAATTGTTTACTAAGTGGTGGACATTGTAGTTTTGATAAAAATTGGGAAGCAGATGTAGATCAAGGTGAATGGGATATTCAAGAATGGCCAGAAGATTTCCCAGATGACCTAAAAGAATTTACTTTATTCAAAATAAACAAAACTATCCCTCATGGGTGTTGTGGAGGATGTATCTAGATGACAGGTAACAAATTATGTTTTAATGATATACTTCTTGTTCCTAGATACTCAAGTCTTGATTCAAGAAAAACTCCTAGTATCATAACAAGTATTGGCGGTTTATCTGTAGACGTACCTATTGTTTCCTCTCCAATGGACTCAGTAACTGGACTAAAGATGCTCCTGGCCATGAACAATGCTGGTGGTTTGGGAATTTTATCTAGACACATAAGTATGGGGGACGAAGAAGAGTTATCGCATCAAGTCTCAACTATCGAAAAAGCATATGAACTATCACCACCAACAAAACGATTAGCCGTTGGGTGCGCGATTGGTATCCAGGGAGATATTGGACTTAAAGTAAATTCACTTGTAGATGCTGGATGCAATGTAATTTGTATAGACATTGCACATGGTGATCATCACAAGATGTATAAAGCCCTAGAAACAGTAACAAAGATACAATCACAAAACGATTTTGTTATAATGGCAGGAAATGTGTGTACTGTAGAAGCGGCAAAAAGATTCGAAGAAGCTGGAGTCAATGCAATTAAAATAGGTATTGGTCCTGGTGCTGCATGTACAACCAGAATTGTGACTGGGTTTGGTATGCCACAATTATCCGCAATTCATGAAATTTACCAAGCACTTGGTGGAAGGAGAAAAGAAGTTTCATTAATAGCAGATGGTGGTATCCGTACTAGTGGAGATATGGTTAAATCTCTTTGGGCTGGCGCTGATGCTTGTATGATAGGATATTTGCTAGCAGGAACCGACTGTGCTCCTCTTATTGATGGAAAAGAAATGTATCGAGGTATGAGTAGTCGTGATGTCTCAGAAAGAGAAGATATAGCCCCAGAAGGAGTTGTAATGGTTGTGGAAAATAAAGGGTTAACTTCTGACGTCATGAAAGAATATGCTAGTGGGATTAAAGCAGGATTATCTCTTGGTGGCGCAAAAAATCTACCAGAATTAAGAGAAAACGTAAAACACGTAATAGTAAGTCCACTGTCACTAGAAGAAACCATGCCAAGGAACGGATAATATGAAACCAGACAAAACAAATATTGGACAACAAATAATAAAGAACAAAATACTCACAAGAGAAGAAGCTGATGTAGTATACCAAGATCTAATAACACTTGAGACAAAAGGTGTATGGAATTGTCCTGACTGGGCTGGTGAGTTGAGTGAACATTATTCTGTTTGCATAGCAGATACAGTTGTCCAAAGAGCCGGATGGAGAGCTATCTCAATTTCATTGTGGTTCCGAAATGAAAAAGCAGAAGATATTATTGGTGATTTACTCAATACTATGGAAGCACAAGAATATAGAGAAAATGGAGATTTCCATTGGTCAGTAGATTCCTTTAAAAAGATTTGGAATAAATCTAAACTGGAAGCAGAAAAATGGCTGAAAAGGTAACTATAGATATAGATGAACACGGAAACTTACATTGTTTATACACAGACGAAGTAGATCTTTTCTCTGTTGGATCTGTAAAAAACGTCAGAAAAGCCTCTAATGTAGAATTCAACGAAATAGAACAAGTCTGGGAAGTTATTTCTATTCCTGGTAAAGTATTACACAAAAATAAAAATAGAGAATCTGCTATCGAATGGGAAATAGCAAATTTTTCACCAGGTGGTAAATTTTGTGAGATAAGTCTATGATAAAAAGAAAAATACAAGCTAGAATCGGGGACTTGGCTTTAGTAAAAATTGCTCATCAACATGGATATATTGAAAAAATTTGTTTGATCATTGGGTCATTTGTGGCTACAGACGGAGTATGCGATCTTACAAACCAAGAATATACAGGTAAACAACACAGATATCTTGAATATATAACATGGGAACAACATGGAAATAACGTTGTGATAAGTGAACACTACGATTATCGTCATATGTTTACTAGAGTAAAACTAAAGAAACAAATAGCTAAAAACACAACATTAAATCTTACTCAATTTACCAAAGAAGATGTAGAACCGGCAAACAAGGAATAGCAAAAATGAGTAGATATAAAACAATAATAGTAGAAATAGATGAAAGTGGAAATTGCTCGATAGAAGGTGAAGGATTCGTAGGACCAGAATGTGTCCATTTCATAGAAGAAATAGAAAACCATATAGGAGAAACAATCTCACAGGAAGATAAAACAGAATCAAGACAAGGGACGTGTAATAGACAAATACGTAATAGAACTACTAGGTGAAAACATAATGTGTACTATTTATTTATATAGACAACCAACTTTCGATAATAAGTTGATGAATTTTTGGTCAATAGACAGGATTGATGATGTTGACCCAGAAGATCTGGACCTATTAAGACTTGAAGTTGCTGAATATAACATTATCTGTGGTGATATCAGTGGTGATTATTCAGATAAACTACAAAAATATATTGATGAATGGAAAAAACGTGGTTTCGTATTAATTTTTAATAAAAAGGATAAAATATAATATGGATAATCAATTAACTCTTTATTACTCACTAGAAAGCTTTGGTGACGGATCTGCTGGAGCAATATTTTTTGACACTAAAGGGCTGGCAGAATGGCACCAAGAACACCTGGAAGAAGGTTGGGGTGAACCTTGTACTGGCGAAATAGTCGTTAATGGAAACGGCCTCAGTTGTCCAGAACTCCAAACTAAAGAAGGCTACTATCTTGAGTTACTCTACGATCACGATAATGACACCGAACAACACGATGCGTTTGTGGCGGAATTTTTCAACGAAGGTATACCTGAATTCACCGTAAAGATAATCGATCACCATTACTACGGTATCTTTGTGGAAGGACGTCTTGTTTATAAATATTTCGCATATCCTGAAAAAAATACAAACGATGAAGGAGTTAACAGAATAACTAAAAGGGTCAATAGGCAGAGAACATCATGAGTACATTCAAGAAAATCGTTTATGCAATTTTAATTTTTATAGCACTTTGTTAGGAACCCATATGTCAACAATATTAAATGTGTCAGCAACAAAAAAATTTATTTTAGCAAAATTTGCTTCTATGAGACCTGGAATGCCAATTGATAGAGTTTCAAAAGACGCTATCGAAAAACTAGAAGCTAGACTTAGAGCTATTATTATAGAAGAAGTAGAAAGATGTCCGTCTATAGGTAAAACATTTAAGTTATAAATATTTTGGAGAATAACATGAGACACAACAGAAAAACAGGAGTTGTCTTAGTTGGAGTTGTAGTCCTTCTTTTTGTTATACTAGGCTTTGCAGTATTCGCCATAGACAGCGGAGTTTTATATAACACCAAGGGAGATTTACAAATTGTTGCAGATGCAGCATCTCTGGCTGGAGCTAGTCAATTATCTCATGAAGGAGATATTGATGAAATAAAAACATTAGCAAAAGACGCTGCAAGGTCGGTAACGAACAAGAATAGAGTACTTGGCCATAAGATTGGTGAATTTTACTTATGTGATTCTGACTTTGAATTCTTAAATGCGTACTATGTAACAAATGACGAGGAGGCTAGTTCTCACGGGTTTGATACATCTGAAGTAGAAAACTATCCATGCTATCTATTTAAACCAGCAACATCAAGTCCAGATGCAATTAGGGTTACTGCTAAGAAAACGAATAACCACCAAAATGGACCTGTCTACTTAATATTTGCAAATCTTTTCGGACTTAAATCAACAAATGTTACAGCATCAGCCACTGCTGTTTTAGTCCCTAGAGATATATCTTTAGTAGCAGACCTATCAGCATCACATACTGATGATAGCGAACTTAGAAACTACAAAAAAACACAAACTAATCTATACGATGTCTGGGATAATCTTCCTGGTGGAATAGAAGACAACGAATCTACCTGGGACAACGAAATACCAGCAGAATGGATTGACAATAATGGAGACATACCTCAAGCAAGTGGTCCAGGATGGGGGTACATGAAACAGCTTGGATACGGAACACTAGATTGGGAAACAGAAGGACTGCATAGTGGAAATGATTACTCACCAGAATCAGACGAAGGATTTGTACGTCTAGCATATAATCAAAACTGGACAGACACATCAATAGAGGCATACTTAATAAATATCGGATATAGTCAAAATGAAGTATCTGATATAATGAGTAGCGAATTTGATTCAAATGGAGTATATAAATATAGGGTTGCTTTAGCACTAGGATTGGCACGTTGGAATAGTGGACAACAGGGTGGATTGTGGGAAACACACCAAATAGAATCAACTAGTCAAGGTAATGCAAATGGATGGATAGGCAGTAATGAATTAGAATGGGTAGAACCAATATTAGGAGCATCAACAGAATCATCGGAATCCATCTGGCTTGATTATATACAAAACTACACAGCAAGCAGTTCTACTACTATGTATAACGCGAACAGTAGTTTTAGATACAGATACGGAATAAAAACATTCGTCAATTATTTAATGGATAGAAGACCACAGAATAACAAAACACCAGAATTATCCGAAACACCAACACAACCAATGCAAGCTGTAAAAAATTCCGTAAACTTTATGGTGAACTTCGTCTCCTCTATGGATACAGAAGACCTGCTATCTTTGGAAGTCTATGGTAGAACAGCACATCACGAAGTAGATTTAACAAAAAATTATGCAGATATAAGCAATAGATTGTCAGAAATGCAAGCAGGGCATTATGATACCTGGACTAATGTTGGTGGAGGACTACAAAAAGCTATAGAAGAATTGTCTAGCGAAAGAGCTAGAAAATCTTCTCGTAAAGTAATAATTTTATTAACTGACGGAATAGCAAATACTAATGAACACGGTCAATACAATGAACAAGAAGCAGCAGACTATGCTATAGCTCAGACAGAGATAGCTGCAAACATGGGTATTAAAGTATTTGCAGTTAGTGTTGGTAGTTCTGCTGACGTAAATCTTATGAATCAAATAGCTGACTTAGGTAATGGAAAACACCTACACGCATCTGGGGATACTTCTGAATATAGTCAAGAATTAATCTTAATTTTCCAAAAACTATGTTCAAGTAGAGATTTCCAGTTAGTTGAATAAAATATAAATTTAAATATAGGATATTAAATGCGAACAAGACAACAAATAAGTAAAATAGTAGTCAACGGTCTAAGAGAAGCAATAAAATACCACGGTCCAATAAGTAAGTCACTAATTGGAAGTGCTGCAAAAAGAATAACCGGAGTATTAGTCACAGAATTAAAAAACGAAAGAGAAATATCAAATGATCAGACGACCACTAATAGTAGCAAAAAGTAGAAGTAAAGCATTTATAGTTGAAGTGTGTACTGGAGATATACCTGATAACTACAGACCACAGACGGAAGTCGTACATCCGGAATTGCCAGACAGAAAAGATGGTAATGGGACAGACGAGCATTTTGTGAAATGGTTAAAACTTTACGGAGACGCAGAACCTGGTAGTTTTGAAGAGAGTATTGCTTTGTATTTTTCTATCCAGGATTGTAAGTTATGAAATTAGTTTTATATCCAGACCCAATATTGAAGACTGTAATAGAAGAAAGACAAGTTCCAATATCTAGCTGCTCAAATGACTGGAAAAGAAATAAACCAAAAAGCTATAAACAGGCTGTTGTTGAGCATATGCAAAAGATTATGTTAGAAAATGGAGGGGTCGGATTAGCTGCTCCTCAAATAGGTTTTAAAGCTAGAATGTTTATCTGGATGCATGGTAAATATATACAGTCAATATGGAATCCAAAACTTATTAATTTGAGTGGAAATATTATTTCAACAGAAGGATGTCTTTCTTTGCCTGGAATCGTAGTTAATAAAAACAGACATGTGTCTTCTGTCTTAGAAGGAGTTGGAATAAACGGAAGACCACTAAGCTTTATTGGAAATGCAAAATTTACTCCAATATGGCAACACGAAATAGACCATCTTGACGGAAAACTCATAATAGATGATATGTCCAACGAAGATAGTAACAAAAATAGAGATGCAATTTTATCAATGGAACTTAATAGTAGTAAATAATTACTTTAACAGATAAAGAAGAAAAATGAAATATTAGTTTTTTGAAAATTTATAATATTTTTTTGGAGCGCTTTGTTGTTTTTGCACTCTTCTATTTATAGAAGCTTAGATGTTTTAAGAACTAGAAGAGTTATCCAATCAAATTGGATAGCTTTGGATGACTGATAAGTTGTTGTTGGTAACTATTAAAATCTTAGTACAAAAACATAGTATTTTCTGTCTGGCATATATCTACCAACTTATCTTGTTTAATTAGTAAGAAATTGATATAAGCTAAAACAAAAAAACCAGTACAAGATATCCTGGAGTGTCCAATAAAATGAAATGTTGTATATGTGGAATGGATATAAAAAAAGGAGAACTGGTAAAGTTTTTAGTGACAGCTGTCTATAACGGACCAACAGATGACGATTTGGAATACTACATGTCTGATAGGGAACCAATGCACGACAGGTGTCAAGAACGTACAGAGAACGTTTCTGATGAACTATCTGATAAGGATATGGTAAAGAGATCAGATGCGCTGTCTTTGTTCTCTTAGAACGTCTTAAACGAAATTGTGGCGGCTAATGCGAGCCAAGAGTATACTGTATGTATGTTAAGGATTAATATTACATGAGTGTTACAGCTGCTGATAAAATTTGTTCTATTTTTCCAGAAAAAGGAATTGTAGTAGATAAAGGATTAGTAAATTTAGGAGATAATTTTAAGAAACTTCCTTCTTTTGTTGTTGATTATCTTATTTCGGAAATGGTCAATCCAGAAGATCCTCAAATTGGTATTAGAAAAATAAGTGAATTATTAGAGAATCACTTTATGGAGTCAGACCAGAAAGAATTAATTAAGAGTAAAATTAGGGAAAATGGTCAATATACTCTTATAGGCAGGATTATGTGTCGATTCGATGAATCCAAAGATGAATATTGGGTTGACGTGTCTGCTTTGGGTAATCAATATATAAGAATAGACAAGGACATAATAGAAGAATACGGAGAGACAATCCTAACAACGGGTGCGTGGGGGGTATTTACCATAGTCTATGATGATTCTTTTAAGATGAGAAATAAATTATATCCATTCTTAATAACTAAATTCAAACCAATGCAAATAACGAATATAGATATTAATTCATGGATAGAAAGAAGAGAAAAATTCACAGATGATGAATGGTTGGATATAATAATTACTAGTATTGGTTTTGATCCTGAATATTTTTCTGCAGAAGAAAAAATGATGTATATTGTCAGATTAATTCCATTTATTGAATCAAATGTTAATATGGTAGAACTAGGCCCACCAGAAACTGGAAAAACATTCGCATATCAATCTTTGAGTTCTTATGGATTCGTCGCATCTGGTGGACAAACAACAGTTGCTTCATTGTTTTATAATAAATTGAAAAGACAATTGGGTCTAATTGGGTATCGTGATGTTGTTATGTTTGATGAATTTGCATCTCACAGAGGTGGAAATAAATGGTCTGGACAGGATGATTTAGTTGATATATTAAAAGATTTTATGAACAGTGGACAATTCGGTAGAGGTACTGCAGAGTTTTCTTCTGGATGCTCAATAATGTTTGCGGGAAATATAGATTGTGACAGAACAAACAAAACTGTTTCATCTAGATATAGAATGTTATTTTCTCCACTGCCACAAATAATTAATACTGACAGAGCTTTTTTGGATCGTATAAATGGGTTTATCCCCGGATGGAGAGTTCCTCAAATTAGTGAATCAAAATTAGCGCAAAGCCATGGTTTTATGGCGGATTATTTTAGTGAAATAATGCATAGAATGAGAAACAGGAGTTATGCTAATGTAATATCTAATAATGTTGAGTTTGGAGATATGACTCGTAGAAATCAGATGTCTCTTATTAGAATAGGTTCAGGTTTGATAAAACTTATATTTCCTCATAGAACATCTGATACAATTAAGTCCGAAGAGTTAGTAAAAGTTATGGATATAGCAATTGATTTAAGACAAAGGGTTGTTGACCAATTAGCTATTATCTCTCCGAAAGAGTTTAGTGGTGTAAAGTTATCGTATAATATAAGGAACTAATAAAATGGGATTTATTACAGAACCAAGCGTCGCATTGATTGGAAAGCCAATTATGGAAATAGATGGAATTGCAGGATTTCTAGATGAACACGAGTATGTTTGGGAAGAAATGGATGCAAACCTTGATTCGATGATGAGTTTAGGTGACGATGATAGTTCTTGGATAACAGAATTTGCTGGAAGAATGTGTTATCAGTCGTGGCCAAAGAAGGATGGAAAAAAGACTGGAAGAACACACGAAGAACATATCAAGCATTTGATAGAAGTTGGACATGGTGCTTGTATAGAACATGCTTCATTCAATTTCGCAATATGGGGTGTATCTAGAAGTCTTACTCACGAATTAGTCAGACACAGGCTTGCTTCTTTCTCCCAACTAAGTCAAAGATATGTTGATTCTTCTGATGTTAATTTTATAGTACCACCAGCAATACAAGAGCTAAAAGATAGTGAACCAGAAGCTTATGAGTTGTGGAAGAGTAGTTGTGTAGAATCTCTAGATACTTATAAAGCACTTACAGATAAATTATTCGAAATGTATGATGACGTAGAGAGCAAGACAGAAAAGAGAAAGAAGGCTCGTCAAGCTGCTAGGTCTGTTTTACCAAATGCAACAGAGACAAGGCTTGTTGTCACTATGAATGCAAGAGCTATTCGCCACTTTATAGAATTAAGAGCAAATCCAGCAGCAGATCTTGAAATAAGAAAACTTGCCGTAAGAATTTATAATATAATGAACAACAAGGCACCCCTATTTATGCATGGGATTAAATTGCTGAAATTGGACGACGGGACAGATGGTGTAGAATCAGATTATCGTCGAGTATAAAAATTTAATAAAAATAAAACAAGAATTATTTTGAGACGTATAATATGAATAGTAGTTCGTCAGAATTATATCAATTGGATAAGTTTGTGACATATATTACAACAGAACTTGGTTTGTCTACATCTACAATCAGTGCATATCTTAGAGATGTAGAAGAGTTTGTATTATTTTTACAGAATAGACAAATTGATATTAGTCTAATAGAAGCATTTCTCTCTTCTTTGGAAGACAAAATATTAAAACCATCCACGATTAAAAGAAAAAAAGCGTCAATAATGTGTTTGTGTCATCATTTAATTAGTCTTGATCTAATAGATGGCAATATAGTTAAACTAATTAACCCAGTTAGTACGGAGACAATAGATGTTAAAGTATTGGATGACGAAAATTTTGATACTCTTATTAGAAGTTTGGAACAGAGGAGGAGAACAGATAACATTCTCCGCGATGGCACTATTTTATTAATTTTATATTATAGTGGATTAAGAGTTTCTGAGTTGTGTGGTTTAAATTTATGTGATATAAATTGTTCTAAGAGAGAATTTTTTGTAAGAGGCAAGGGTTGTGTAGACAGAATCGTACCTACTACACATAGATGTGTAGATTCTTTAAAATTATATATAGAGTCAAAAGGTACAAATGAAGAAAATGCTATTTTTACTACGTGTGGAAATAAAAGGATGTCTAGAAGAGCAGTTGGTGATATGCTCCGTTCTTTGTCTGTTGTTTCTGGGATTAAACATACAACACCTCACACTCTTAGAAGAAGTTTTGCTACAAATCTGTTGAAAAAAGGAGTTGAATTAGATATAGTTAAAATTTTATTGGGTCACAGAGACGTATCTGCAACACAACGATATCTTGCTGTTGACGAAACTAGTCTGAAAAATACTCATAAGTTATATCATCCTTTTGGAGATAGAAATGAATAGATTTCACAAACAAATTAAAGCAATGTCAGAAGATGAATGTGAATATGAAAATGAGCAAGTTAATGTTACAGAATTGGCAGAAGAAATTTTAGTTAGAACTAGAAGGCTTTTACTAACAGGAGAAATAACTGAATCTGTTTCTGCTCATATTTGTAGTTATCTTCAGGTATTTTCTCTGGTAGATAAACCAATATATATGTATATAAATAGTCCTGGAGGGTGTTTGTCTTCTGGATATGCAATAATAGATCAGATGCTAGCAACTCCATGTCCTATTGTTACCATAGTCAGAGGACAGGCTAATTCAATGGGAGCTATGATAGCTGCGTATGGAACTAAAAACAAAAGATTTATAACAAAAAATTCATCCATGATGCTGCATTCTGTTATACTACAACATCCAATTGATTCAATAGAAAGACATGCTGAAATGTTAAGGTATGTTGAGGCTGACTATAAACAGAAAGTAACAGATTTGTCTCGTAGAACAAAACTTAGTGTTAGTAAGTTAAAAGAACTAATGAGTAAAACAAAATGGATGACACCACAAGAAGCTATTGATGTTGGTATAGTGGATGGAATTTGGACTCCGAAAATGGAAAAAGACATAAACAAAGGAAAACAAGCATGATGGTAAAACAGAGGAGGATAACAAAATCCTATTTTGATTTTGCTTGTAGAAAATACCAACCTCTAATAAATAAGTTAGTATTTCAAACAGGATGCAATTCTCAACAAGAGGAATTTATAAATTTAGCAACGCTAGAACTTCTAAAATGTTTAATTTGTTATAACAATACTGGATCATTTTATGTACTAGAAAATGGAACAACTAAAAGAAAAGCCACAAGTTCATTTATGACATTTTTATACAATAGAATAAGATGGGCATTAAAACATGCAAAAAATCATGAAATTAAATACACAAAAGCAAGCAATATATCTCCAGAAGCATTAAAGACAATAGAAACTGGAGAAAATGACAATGTTGCTGACAATAAAATACTAGTCGAAGACTTAATGAAGACATTACTAGACGACGAACGAATTGTAATAAGACAAATTTTTTTCGGTGGAAAAACTATTAGAGAAACAGCAAAAGATTGTGGTATGTTTGATTCTACAGTTTTTAGGTTAAAGAAACGAGCAATTGATAAGATGAAGAGGGTCGGTAATATTTAATTGGAGACTAAGATGTACGAAGAAGATAATGATATGGATACAAGAAAAACAAAAAGAAATAAACCAAATAAACATAGATTAAGTGGTATAGATTTGTGTGCATGTGGACACGAAAGAAAATGTGAAGGTGTTTGTAGGGAAACGCACACAAAAAATGGTGAAGTATGTTGTTCCGAATGTTATCGAATAGACGAAAAAGATGATAGTCTATTTAGAAAACCTAAAAAAACATGGAGATTTGGAAAACAAAAAGAAGTAGATGAAAATCAAGATAATAAAAACAGAAGACGAGAAAAGTTTGAAAAGAGGAGATCTCAAAAATAACATATGTGTATAAGTATGTTACTGATTAATTTTATAATTGTACGAAAGGAAACAAAAATGAAAAGAAACTGTATTCTTGTATCACTACTCGCAATGATGGTATTTTCTATTTCTGGATGTTCATTATTTACTCCGCAAAATCCATGGCAGCAAAATGTAGAAGAAATAAAAGAAAACTCTTATTTATTTTCCAAGATAGCCACAAAGTTACTTTTGTCAGAAAGAGATATGCCAGAGAATGAAATATTAAGTCTGAAAGTAAGTTTAGTAGCACTGAAAGATTTATTAGAAGTGCCCGGAGAACCAAATTTTGATGGAGCAAAGTTATTTGTTCAAAGAAATTTCCAAGAAAACCACAAGGTCTATGGACTTGCTGTCATAGACGTACTAGAAAGATTCGTAACAAAGGCTAATCTAAATCTAACAACAGACCAGGAACTTATTATGGAAATAATTTCGTCAGTGTTAAAAGGAGCACTTGATGGTATAGACGAATTTGTTTCTTAAAATAATTTTTTGGAGAATATTATGAATATTAGTAAAAAAATGTTGTTATTTTCATCTTTTTTGGCTGTAATTATTGTTATTGCTTTTTCATCAGCAAATACAAAATCAGATGAAATAACCTTACCGGATGTGATAGATCAGGTAAGCATTAAACAACAAGAAACACTGAACACAACAGTTCAGGTGCGGACAATGTTTGGAAGCGGATCTGGTACTATAATCTCCAAAATAAATACACAAGAAAAAAATACTTACAAATATATAGTGTTAACCAATGCACATGTAACACATGACAGAGTAAATGAATACCTAAGTGGTATCAATTCTATAACTGGAGAAGTAATATTTGATGTGGTGGATACTGGATGCAGTATAATTACATTCAGTGGAGAAAATCAAGAAGCAGAAGTTTATTGTGCAGATGTTTTATTTGAAGATGTTCCATATGACATATCAATAATATCTTTTGTGTCTGATAAAACATTCAACGTAGCAATGATTGCAAATGAACAAATGTTAAAAAATGTTCGTGTTTTTGATGAGATAATAGCTGTGGGATGTCAGTTAGGACAATCTCCAACACCAACTACTGGTATAATTTCAAGAATTCTTGTAGGAGACAATGGAGACAAGCATTGGATTTTATATCAAAATACATCACATATATCTCCAGGATCTAGCGGAGGAGGTCTATTTAAAGAATATGATGGACATTACTATTTGATAGGAATACCATTTTCAGTAACAGTATCTTATAGTAACCAAATTATGACCCATTTAGCATACGCTATATCAATAACAACTGTAAAAGAATACATAGATGAAACTATAGCCAATAATCAATGAATAAAATAACTGAAATAATCAGAGGAATGAGAAGTGTCGAATTTCCAAGTCAGTATTGGGAATCTACTGACGTGGATTTTGATTACTTGCAAGCAACTAGAAAAGTAATACAAAGGGATGATAAAACAGTTTGGGATCACACAATGTCTGTGATAGACTTGCTCAGGGAAGATAATGACATCTCTTTGGTGTCTGGCCTATTCCATGATCTTGGCAAATGTTGTGTTGTGGTTGATAAATCATTAACTTCAAAATTTCCAAACCATGACATCAAATCATCGCAAATTGCTAAAGTTGTACTGCAGGAATGGGGGGCATCTGAAGATTTTATAGACAAAGTAATAAGATTAGTGTCTATGCATATGTACGACATAAGACCCAACCCAACAGAAAAAGCTATCAGACAATTTATAGCAAAAGTAGGAAAGGGAAACATTGACAATTGGTTTAGTCTAAGAACTGCTGATTCATGTTCTTATTCTTTATCGGACGATTATATTAATTGTTTTATCAAACCTTTCAGAAACATAATATACGAATATGTCCATAATAATATGGTTACTACTGATCCTAATATAATAGAGGACGAGGGTTTTGGTCCAATACAAATAGAGGGGAGAGATAATCCTTGAGTCTAGAAAAGTATAATCCAACTGATTTTGCATTGGATATTTTTAAGGATCGGTACGCAATACATCCTGAAGAAACTTTTTCCCAAGCTTGTGAGAGAGTTTCAAGATTTATAGCAGATGCTGAATTAGGTGTAAAACGAGATGAGTATTACAAAAGATTTTTAGATATATTGGAAACAAATAGATTTTCTCCTGGTGGTAGAATTTGGAGAGGGTCTGGTAGGCCAAGAGGTCAAATTTTAAATTGTTTCGTAATACCAGCAGAAGATTCCAGAGAAGGTTGGGGAGATGTTCTAAGAAACGTAACCATAATATCAGGAACTGGCGGTGGAGTTGGTATTAATTTCTCAAAAATTCGTCCAAGAGGTACACCAATAAGAGGAACTGGTGGTGAAGCGACTGGTTCTGTCAGTTTGATGAGAGCAGTTAATGCAGTATGTAATGAACTTAGAGAGGGTGGGGGTAGGCGTTCGGCTTTGTTGTATTGTTTAGATTGGAGACATCCAGATCTTCTAGAGTTTTTATCAGCAAAATTAGACAACCAAGAATTATCAAATGCCAACATATCAATTCTAGTTGATGATGAATTTTTTAAACTTATCAAAGAAAAAAAAGACATTGTTTTTAAATGGCATGGAGACGTGTTGGGACAAGTTCCTGCTATTGATGTTTGGAATAAAATAATTAAAAATTCTATGAAAAACGGAGATCCAGGAATTATAAATATGGGGTTAATGCAGGAACAAAACACAATAGCATATGCGAAAGGTGGAGAAATTTCTTCAACTAATCCGTGCGGAGAAGTGACTTTAGAAGAATATGGATGTTGTTGTCTTGGTGCAATTAACTTACACACACATGTGGTTGATGGTGAAATAGATTGGGACATGTTAGAAGAAACCACAGCACTTGGTACAAGATTTTTAGATAATGTATTAGACCAGAATAATTATCCACTTCCATTAATACAAGAAACATCTCAGAGACACAGAAGAATAGGTTTGGGAGTCATGGGTTTACATGATATGCTTCTAGAGCTTGGATTAAAATATTCTACTGAAGAAGGTAGAAAAATAGTTAATGAAGTAATGGATTTTATAAAAAAACAAGCGTATCATACTAGTATTATGACTGCTGTAGAAAAAGGATCTTTTGAAGCATTTGATGCAGACAAGCATGTCAAAACAGGATTTGTTAAAAAACATCTTACCAGAAGACATATAAGACTTATAAAAGAGCATGGTATTCGTAACTGTGCTATCTTGACTATGGCACCAACAGGAACAACATCTATTGTTTCTGGATGTTCGTCTGGAATAGAACCATTATTTCAACCCGTATATAAAAGAAGGTTCAACAGACACTCTGATACGCATGACGAAAACAGTCAAATAAAGGGGAGTGAAACCGTAATTCATCCACTACTAAAGAAATTCATCAAAGAAGGGAGACCAACTGATCATTTTCAGGGAGCACATAATATTTCACCAGAAGAACATTTGATGATGCAGAAAGTATGTCAAAAACATATAGATAATTCTATATCAAAAACAATAAATCTTCCATCAGATTATGATTCAGAAACTCTATCTGATACCATAATGGAATATATAATGTTCTTAAAGGGTGTTACTGTGTATATGGATGGAAGCAAAGGTGAATCTCCTTTAATTCCATTACCAATAGAAGAAGCTGAAAAATATTTAACTAGTTCTAAGGCAGAAGCTGCCGTTAATGATTGTCCAAGCGGTAAATGCGACATTCCGAAAGGAGATAGCTAAGTGGCTAAAGATAAACCAAAAGTAGATGAGCAAATTCAAGAGGTAGTTAATCTTATTCGTGCTCACAACAAAACGAATAGTACTGGAGTATTAAGAGAAGAAGTGGCTAATGAATTGGGAATAACAGTTTGGAAAGCCAGAAAACTTATTACTCAAGCAGAAACTATCATGGCTGGAATACCTCAAGTTGGTATTGATCCGAATGATCCATTGTTTAGGTCTGAAGTTGCTAGACGAATAAAGAAGGCTACAACGGCGGCTAAAGTTGCCAGTAAAATGCATTCAACAGAAGAAGATGTGCTGGCTGTTATTGACGACATGGAGGAAAGAGGATATATAATCCAACGCAGAGGAAATACGATTCAATTAGGAAAATCTGCTGAACAATCAAACAGTGGTATAACCATAGAAAATCATTTTTATGAAAAGCCAATATCTTTTGGTGTAATTGCAGATATGCATCTGTGCAGCAAAGCAGAGAGACTTGATGTTATGAACGCGGCTTATGACGAGTTTGCAGCACGAGGCATCAACACAGTACTATGTCCAGGTAACTATATAGATGGTGAGTGTAGATTCAATACCCACGAACTTCTTGCGCATGGAATTGCAGATCAATGTCAGTATGCTATTGACCACTGGCCTTCTAGACCTGGGATTAAAACATATTTTGTTGATGGTGATGACCACGAGGGTTGGTTCCAACAGAGAGAGGGAATTGAGTTCGGTCGTTTCTTAATGTTAGAAGCTAAGGCCCAGGGACGAGACGATCTAGTTTATATGGGATATATGGAAGCAGACTTTGAACTAAAGGCCCCCAAAGGCAAGGCTATCGTCAAGGTTATCCATGCTGGTGGAGGAAGCTCATATGCATTCTCATACGCAAGTCAAAAGTTAGTAGAATCGTTCCAGGGTGGTGAAAAACCAGCAGTATGTATTATCGGACATTACCACAAACAAGAATATTGTTTTCCTCGTAATGTTCATTGTGTTCAGGCTGGATGTATGCAAGATCAGACTAGGTTCATGAGAAAGAGAAAGCTTGCTGCTCATGTTGGTTTCTCTATTGTTACATTACAACAGGACATAAAAGGTAGTATTACAAGATTCTCTCCAGAGTTTTTCCCATTTTGGGATAGAACTTATTACATTAATAGAGACGGTATTGGCGAAAGGTTACAGCAGAATGGGTAGATTTAACGCCTATAAGAAACAGTATCGGAGAAATTAATGTCTAAATTGGAACAAATATACGCATGGTCTGAAAGTCGCGTTAAATGCCTGAGAGAGTGTAGGAGAAGATATCATTTAATGTATCACGTTGCATGGGGTGGATGGGGAGGAAGTGCTCCCCAAGAATCTCGCAGAGCATATATGTTAAAAAACATGACTAATCTACCAATGTTCGTAGGAAGTATTGTTCACGATGTGATAGAAGATATTATTAAAGAGGGAAGATGTTCTGGAAAATGGAAGACACTAGAACACGCTCAACATGATGCTGTACAACTTCTTAGGAAGGGTTGGAAACAATCATTTGAAAAAAGATGGGAAGAAAGTCCAAAATATAATATAAATCTATCAGAACATTTTTACCAAGAAGAAATTCCACAAGAAAAATTAACTGGATACAAAACAAAGATATTAAAATCATTAAAAGCTTTTTACGATTGTTATCTGTTTAATATCATTAAAAATTTAAAACCAGAAGATTGGTTATCTTTGGAAGATTTCCAAAAATTCCAGATGAACACAGGAGAAGAAGTTACAGTAAAAATAGACTGTGGATTTAAGTACGAAGGAAAGGTCTGGTTGCTTGATTGGAAAACCGGTAGAGTAAGCGATTCTGTTATAGATCAATTAACAACATACGCTATGTATGCTATTAAGCAAGGATGGGCTAAAGATCCGTCCGATATTATCATTGTTCCGGTATATCTGGCAGCATATGAAGAAATTAAAGATTCTGCAATTCCCAACCTTAATGTAACAATGGACAGAATGAAAAGACAGGCTGGTATAATAAGAAAAGAATATCCACTACTAACAGACGCCTTTAATAACAAAGATGATAAATCATTTTTCGAAAGGACCGATAATGAACGTGCTTGTTCTAGGTGCTTTTTTAGAGATATGTGCGAGGGAGCAGATACGGAAATTGGAGGGGGTGTGACACCATTCTAATGAATGAAGAAGCAATTTTGTATTTTGATGGCGGCATAAGAAAAGAAGTTATGGCATATGGATGGTTGCTATGTGACGTTGAGAACGAAGAAAGAGTACTGACTAGCGGAAAAAGAACGTGCGGCCAAGGAACATCCAATATAGCGGAATACAGAGCATTAATTGCAGGACTACAAGGGAGTATAAAACACGGCATAAAAATTGTCCACATAATAGGTGACAGTCAACTAGTAGTAAGACAAGTAACCAAAGCGTATAAGGTCAACAAACCAGAACTTGAGGCCCACAGGGATAGAGTCTTAGAGCTTCTGAAAGAATTTGACGAATATACAATTAAGTGGGTTCCGCGTAGAGAGAATAAAAGAGCAGACGCATTGGTTAATGAAGTGTTCGAAAGGAAAAATGGGAAATGTACCAAAAGAAAGAAAAAAGCACAACGCAAAGAAATAAGACGAAGATCGTCAAGAAATTAATTCAATGTTTTGCCTCTGTCTTTTTCGTCTTGCTATTAGTATCATGCCTTTCTCCCGAAGCGGTAAAAACTGAAATACAGGGTGTAAGAAATGATATGGGTTCTTTGGAAAACTTAATAGACCAAAAAGCAGATGCTACTGTTGTTGCGGAAAACATAGAAGATATTACTTGTCAAATAGAACAAGTTAATCAAGTTGCAGAAGAAATAACATGTAGTCTAGAAGACATTTCTGTATGGAAAAATGAAATTCAAGCTGAAACAATTAACTACAACGGGGCTGGATGGGTTGTTATCGGAAGTTCAGTGATTGTTATTATTTTTGTTGGTGCTGGTTTATTACTAATTAGAGCTTTTATGAAAAGAGGAGATATGCTTAGAATGCTCACCAGTGCTGTTAAAAAAGTAAATCATGAATCACCAGAAGCTGTTAGATTAATAAAACATTACATCTCACTTGAAACTACTGATGGAAAATTTTCGTATAACGACAAACAAAGATTGGCTCAATTTACCAAAAAATATGGAACTTTTTTGGAACGAGAAAGACAACAGGAGGTATAATTAAGTATGCCAACATATGAATATGAATGTGAAAACTGTGGAGATCATTTTGATGCATTCCACGGAATGCTAGTAGAACCACTAATTACTTGTAAGAAATGTGGTAAAGACAGTTTGGTTAAATTGATAGGGAGTGGTGCTGCCGCTATAGTAAAGGGAACAGAAAATCCATGTACAGGTAGACCAAAATCTCGATCTAAGCCAAAAGATAGATTAGGTGAAGGTAAGAATAAACTTAATTGTCGTCCTTGGTGGAGAGAAAATAAATCAAAAATAGATAAAGACATTCTAAAAGATCCCACAAAATATATTCAAACTGGAGAGAAAGATTAATGGATAAAACAGAAATTAATATGAATGGTAATTTAAACAAACGTCAGTTACAGGGATTACGCAACGCTGGGATGTGTGAATTGAAATGTATCGGCTGTGAAAAAAAATTACTACAAATACAAAAGGCAACATCCGACAGTGTTGGTTCCCAAAACGTGATTACTAGAGTAGTAGCAAAATGTGGTTATTGCGGACAATATTCTCAGGTAGAACAAATAGTTGGACAATTTTATCCAGGTGCTCCTGATGATTTTATGTTTTTTGAAATTATAGAACAAGAAGACGGTGCTCCAGATTCTGATGTAGTTTTTAGTGTGAGAAGTAAGTGAAAATAACATCAATTGATTTTAATGGATTTTCATGTGTCTCAAACAATTGTTTGTCTTCTGCAAGCAATGTTGTAGCTATAATTAAATCGATAGATGGTAATACTAATTTATATTTTGTTATGGCTTCTTCTAGCGGAGACTTGTTTAACCCAACAAGTCATGATATATATAAAAAAGACAGAGAACGAGGATTATCGTTTTGGAATCTTACAAAATGTAGCAAGAATTGTTTTGATAAATATGTAGAATTTCTTGAAATTAAAAATCCGACATCACTACTTGTAGCACAAAGGAGATTGCGAAATGACTGGGTATAAGAAATTTAGAAAAACTTTTGAAAAATTTTTGCAAGAATCAAAAGTTAATCTTGGAAGAAAAGACACAAAGACCAAGCAAGCATTTATCAATGAAGCTATGTTATTGCTTGATGGATTTCTTGATAAGGAAGCCGAAGAAACACAACCAACAACAGCAAGAAATATGGATGATAGGGTGTTAAGAATAAAACCAACAGATAAGAGAAGGGCATTGGATATGGGTAAGGGTGTTCATAGTATGACACCAAGTGAATCTATGAGGGCCGATGAGCAACTTAATAGATCACCATACGGAGATCGTGCGGAAGGTGGTGACGAATAACATGAATGATGATAAAATATCTTTTGAAGTAACAAAACACACTCCACAGACAAGATTTCTTATATCTCTATCTGATGGTAGAACAGTAATTCAAGACAATGTACCAGGACAAAAACATGCATGGACTAGACTTGGTGAGTGGTTAAAAGAGAATAAAGACACTCACATTACTGGTATGAGACTACAGAAAGTCGGTGGAGATGTAATAACATTACCGTCCAACCAAGATGGGTATTTCTTTGGAAACAAACAGATTGGTGTTTGGAGAGGTATGAGGGAAACGTGTCTTGGTTTGGGATATTTTGATGGACAAATGGTTAATATTATGTGGTACAGACAACCAAATTTTGATAAAGTGGTTGAAGAACAAAAAACAGAAATAAAAGCTGGATTTATGTTAATTCGGAAATAATTATAATGAGTAAAGAAAAATCCAAAAAAACATATGATTCACCAACTACCCCAGGTTTGAAGGTATATTTCAGAGATTACTTAATAGAACTAGTGTGTTTAAATGTTAATGCAAAACTTGCACCAAGATTTTGGTCAGATAAAAAATATTGGGGACCAAAATATAGACGTGAAATCAAGGGTGTTTCTAATTTAGGAAAAATTTTTGACATAACAGACACACAAATACAAACTGCTTTAATTCAAATAATTAGAGAAAGAAATATAAAAGCACTTGTTGCAAGTAAAACTGTAGCATCTGTGGCAAAATTTACAAAAAAAAGAATAGAAGAATTAATTGAAAATAAAAAATTATTATCAAAAAAAGAACATAAACGCGTAAGTGATGTTAAAGGGAATTCTACTTTCGTAGATACTGGAAACGAGGGACCGTTAGCCAAAATAAGAAGAATAGAAAATGGCTAAAAAATCTAAAAAAATAACAAAAGAAACTCTTGATTCAACCTTAACAAGAATGTATGGAGAAGGAATTATGGATAGTGCTTCTGCAGCACTACCCCCTAGTTCCAAAGATATTCTAAATACACCATTGTCTTTAGACATGGCCTTGAGTGGTGGAATACCTGATGGAACAATATGTCTTATAACAGGAAAACCAAAAAGTGGAAAAACAACACTTTGTCTTGAAATTCTTAAAAATGCACAAAAAGCTGGACGTCCAACATTTTATTTGAACATAGAAAAAAGATGTACTCCAGCACTTTTGTCGACAATACAAGATTTAGATCAAGATAAATTACAAATCATTCCACACAAGGTAGAAGCAGCGTTAACTGCTGAAAATTATTTAGATATTATCGAACGAATAGCAAAAACAACCAAGAAAGCTGTTGTTGTAATAGATAGTATTGCGGCTTTGTCAACAATGAAAGAAAACGAAGATCAAATAGGCCAGAACAAAGATATGGCAGGACCAGCAAAGTTATTGTCTGCATTTTTTAGAAGGGCTCAGCAAATAGTAGACTCACAAGATGTAATATTGATTTTTATATCTCAGTTGATGAGCAGTAGAGACCCTCGTGGTCCAAAGTATGTAGAAAAAGGTGGGGCTGCTATCCAATATGCGTGTTCAGTATGGTTAAAAGTAACGTGGACTCAGCAGTGGGAGAGGAATGCAGAAACAAATGCTCCAGACGGTCACGATATGCACGTAACGGTACAGTGTTCCGCAATGGGGAGACCATTGCTTCCGTGTGTACTTCCTCTAAGGTACGGTATAGGAATAGATACAGTAAGAGACACAATAATAACAGCAGAGAATCTTGGGTTGATAGAGAAAGCTGGAGCGTGGTATTCTATACCTATGTTTGGTACAGAAGAAAATTCTCCAAAATTCCAAGGTATTTCTAAGTTATCAAAGTTCCTAAAAGACAATCCGGAGCAACTAAACGCTCTTGAGAGTGAAGTTCGTAAAATAGTTTTGCCATAATAAATTTTGGGAAAATAATATGTCAAAAGGATTAGAATGGTTACCTAAGCCGTTTTCAGTAACTAATAATACATATGCTGAAAATTTTTTGAAACTTGCGTATGGATATGCAAATACAGAAAGTCCAGACCCAAACACAAGAAACGGAGCAGTTATTGTCTGTAAGAATAATAGAATAATATCATATTCATCTAATAGATTTCCGTGTGGAGTAGCAGAGACGAGAGCTAGGCTAGATGACCAGCAGACAAAATATAGAATGATAATACATGCAGAAAATGGTGCTGTTTTTAATGCAGCAAGACTAGGAAAATCAACAAAAGATTCTACTCTATATTGTCCTTTTTATTCATGTTCTGAATGTGCTAAGGCAATAATTCAAGCAGGGATAACTGAAGTGGTTGGTCATGTTAAGATTATGGGTGAGCACATGCCAGAACATTGGATAGAGTCTACTACGCTTGGTTGGCAGATGCTACAAGAAGCTGGAGTTAAGTGTTCGCTATTTGATGGGACGATAGGGTTGATGGCGAGAATAGATAAAAAAGATATAGAAGTATAACATGGAAGTAATGTCTACAAAAGGTAATAAAGTAAAATTAAAACTTACCAATAAAACCCGTAGAGACAAAACCAAATGTAAATCAAAATTTCAATATGAAACAGGAGAGGAACTAGCTTTAACGTATCCACATGATATAATATTCGAAGAAGTTAGAATACCAGAAGATAATTTTATTTTAGATTTTTTTATACCGTCGTTGAAATTGGTAGTGGAATGCCACGGAAGACAACACACAGAACATGTTAAACATTTTCATAAAACACGAATAGAATTTCACAAGCAACAAGACATAGACAGAAAAAAACGTGAATGGTGTAAACTAAATGGTTTTAGATTAGTTGAAATATATTATGAGTAATTTAGAAATAAAAGTATCTAAATACCAACAACAGATGAATGATTGGATGAAATCGATAGGACTTCCATCGTATCAACCAGATAGTTATGAGGTAGAAGATATACTCAAATTTGATAGGAACATATTAAGAACTAGGTCGTCAACGCAATTATCAGAAGATGCTTTAATATTATCTCAATATGCTTTATTTCTTCAACAAAAAATGAATGAATGTAAATCATTTATAAAGTGGTCATCACAAAATATTGGTTCATTATTTGGGGATGATCGTTCACAATTGAACAAATGGATACAACACATAGAATTAAGAATAGAAAAAATATCTTATGTAACGAGACGAATAGAGGTTGTTTGTCAAAACATAAACTGTTTAGTAAGAGCAAGATATAACGAAGGGGGTTAACAATGACGCCACTAGAGAAGATAAGAAACGGAATATTAAAAGGAAATTGGTCGGATGTTTGTGGTGGTTATGAAACCATGACTGGAGAAAAGCTAGAACCACAACAGAAAAGTAAAGCTGAAACAATAGTAAGTGATATACGAAAAATATTAGGTGATATTACAGAAACACCACAAAAAAATACAAAAAAAACCACTAAAACAAAGAAAGAAGAAACTAAAGCACTAGATACATCACACCTAATAACAGAAGAACCAGATCCAAAAGAAGTAAAGAGAAATATAGAAATAGCAAAAAAAACAAGAAAAAGAAAGACAACAAGAAACACAAATTTACAATATGAGGTATCATGTAGTGAGTGCGAAGATTTGTTTATGTCTCCAGTACCCGGTGGAGAACAAATTGGACAAAAATGTGATAAATGTCTTTCATTAACAAAAGGCAGGGTTAATGGCCAATAAATCAAATGCTATTTTACAAGACTCTGGGATGGAACGAGCAATTATGTCTGGAATTACGACATATGGTGCTGACTGTTTTTTTGATATCGAGGATATATTATCTTCTACGGATTTTTATTGGACATTTAATCAAGAACTTTTCCATATTTTATCGCACATGGTTCATTCCGATAATGCAAAAACATTCGACATCCCAAGTATACAAGCATCTGCAAAAATGTTGGGTTATGATAATTTTACAAGTGGAGGAAAAAATACTAACTACCTAGAAGATATAGTAGATGAAAAGAGTATATCCCAAGATAATGTAATGGCTATGGTTGCGGCTATATATAAATTATCCCTAGCAAGAAAAGCATTTATCGCAGCAAACAATGTGTGTACAAATTTGAAGGGGATTACAGGGACAGAACAGGTTGATGAAATAATAGGTATGATAGAAGAACCTATCTTTGATTTTACAGGAAGTACTACGGCACAGGGTAATGGTGTCGTATCACTCGGTAAAAAATATGAATCGACCATGAAAGCAGTAGAGGAATCTCCACAGGAAATAATAGGATTACCAACCGGATTTAATTACTGGGATATGGCAATAGGTGGTGGGTTGAGACCAGCAACAGTTAATGTCGTTGGAGCAAGACCTAAACAAGGAAAATCATTCTTCTGTTTGAATGTTGCGAAAAATGTTGCAGAAAACGGAATACCAGTTCTTTATCTAGATACAGAATTGACAAGTGATGCACAGCTTCATCGTCTTGCATCTATAGTCTCTGGTGTTGAATTAAATCACATAGAGACCGGAAGTTTTAGAGAAAGCCACCAAGAACACGAAGCAGTATGGGGATGCAAAGAAAAAGTTGAAAATCTATCAATAGACCATTTTTCCGTAGCAGGATTAGCTCCAAGTGCTATCATTTCTATAGCAAGACGTTGGTTGTCCAAAACTGTTGGATTTAATAATAGTGGAGGAGCGAATCCATGTTTGATAGTATATGATTATATAAAACTTATGGATGAAGGTGGATTTAAAGGTAATACATTACAGGAATATCAATTGTTGGGTTTTTTGGTTACATCATTACACAACTTTGCAACTAAGTTTAAATTACCAATATTAGCAACAGTTCAATTAAATCGAGATGGAGTTGACAAAGAAAGAGCTGAGGTTGTTTCTGGTTCAGATAGAATTGTTTGGTTGTGTTCTAATTTTTCCATATTAAAAGCAAAGACTCAATCAGAACTAAACGAAGATCCACCATGTAATGGAACAAAAAAACTAATAGTGACAGACACAAGATATGGTCCAGGAATGGACGGTGGAGATTATATTAATGTACACAACATGTTATCGATAGGCAAACTGATAGAAGGGCAACCATTCTCTTTAATAACAAAAGAATCGTTTGAAAATAAAACAAATGAAACAGTTTAAGAAATTAAATGTTGATTTTATACAAGCACGCGCGTGTGAGCGAGTAGCTGAAGTTCTTGACGCAATGGGAATAGAATTTACAGAAAGACGAGATTATTTGCAAGCCGCATGTCCAGTGCATGGTGGAAACAATGATAGAGCAATGTTTTGGGCAATAAACTCAAATCACTGGCAATGTAAAACAAGAGGGTGTCATAATTCATCAATAACCGGACCATCAAATAGTATTTTTGGACTAGTACGTGGGACAATGAGTCGCAAGACAGAAAAAGATTGGAGTTTTATACAATCAGTAAGTTTTGTTGCTAAGGTTCTTGGGTTGGACGACTGTGATGGTGGGGAAGAAACTGCACAGGATGTAGAGATTGCTAAGATAATAAAGAACCACAGAAAAAAACAATCTTCATCAAAACAAAAAGGAACTCCATTGGCAACTGTTGTCGGGATGTTAAACCCAGATCAAGTATATTATCCAAATAGAGGGGTAAGCCAAGATATCATAGCTAAATACCATATTTCATTTTGTGATACACGTAATAAGCCAATGTATCAAAGAGCATTTTTCCCAATACTTGATTCTACAGGAAGATATGTAGTCGGTTGGTCGGGTAGGAGTATATATGACAAATGTGATAAATGTGGAATGTATCACCATCCACAAAGACAAACATGTCCAGAAAAGAAATATGCAGGACTTTACACTAAATGGAAACACTCAAAGGGATTGAGTAGTGAGTCGTGTCTATATAATGTTTGGTATGCTAAGCCGTATATCAGCAAGACTGGTACGGTTATATTGTGTGAAGGTCCGGGTGATGTTTGGGCCTGTGAGAACGCTGGTATTAAGAATAGCGTAGCATTACTTGGAGTAAGTATCTCCAGACAACAGAGATTGATACTACAAAATTCAGGAGCATTGACGGTAATATGTATGTTTGATAATGACGCCGCTGGTAATGATGCTATGGATAGATTAAAAAAAGAACTTAATTACTATTTTAGAGTATTCTGTGTCACGCCAGATACCGCAAATGATATTGGTGATATGATTCCAGAAGACATAACAAAAAAACTTGGTCCTATTTTAGAGAAAACATCGAAAACAACAATGTTTTCTGATAATTATATTTTGGAGAACTAAAATGCCTGATGATTTTGAAGTCAAAGATTCTGGTAAGAGACAAAATTTTAATACAGGGGCTGTTAGAGATACTGAGGATGGTAAGCCTAGATTCGATCTAATACCACCAACAGCATTGAAAAGACTAGCTATTCACTACGCTAGAGGTGCGGAGAAGTATGATGAACACAATTGGACAAAAGGGATTCCAGTATCTAGGTGTATAGCTAGTTTAATGAGACACGTATTTCAGTTTGTCGCTGGAGATAAGGATGAAGATCATGCATCTGCCATAATTTTTAATGTTATGTGTATCGTTCATTATCAGGAAACAGGCAGAACAGATTTGGATGATCGCTTTAATTGGCAAACAGGTAGAAGAAATAATGAAAATAGTTAAATGTAGTGCCAGTTCAATAGGAACATACAATCATTGCCAGTTTTCGTATTTCATGAATTATATATTACAGATGAAATCGAAATCTGGTAAAGCAGCATTACAGGGGACAATTGTTCACCAAGTTTTTGAATGGATGATAAAATTAAAAAAACGAGGTAAAACAAATGTGGACCCAATGTGGCTTTTACATAGATCGTGGGATGAACATGTTGCTGATAATCCAGAAGTAGAAATAAGAAAAACTACTACCAGAATAGACAAAAATACTGGAGATTTTAAGGAAGCTGCAGATTTTAAAAAATGTAGAATAGCACTAGAATCTATCCTTGAAGACAAATATTATAATCCGTATTTAATCGATGTTATAGATTCAGAGCAATGGTTTTCAATAGCAATGCCAGGTGATGAATGGACGTGTTATGATTCTGATAAAAATCCACATCAATTTGCTGTACGTGGTTTTATTGATTTTGTTAGACAAATAGACGAAGACACTATTGAGATAATTGATTGGAAAACGGGGAAAAGACAAAATTTTCATACACAAAATGAAATAGATGAAATTTCTTTGATGAATGAAATACAGCCAAGATTATATCATTTGGCAGTTTGTTATTTGTATCCAAAATATAAAAATGTAATAATAACATTTTATTATACTAATGATGGTGGTCCTATTACAATAAGTTTATCCCAAGAAGATTTAGTGATAACTATTGCTATGTTGCATAAATTTATGACCACCGTCCTAAAAGACACATTAATACAAAGAAATCGTAGCTGGAGTTGTCGTATGTGTAGTTTCAATAAAAACGACATATGTCAAAGAGTTTGGTCAGACTTACATACACTTGGCAGTGAATATGTTTACCATAAGTATAGCAGTTTAAGCTTTGGAGATCAGCAGAAAACGTCAACTAAGGAGACCCCTTGTGTCTAAAAAGACCTACGTACCGCTACATTGCCACTCATACTATAGTCTTCTTGATGGTCTTGCATCTCCCAAAGACATAGTGGATAGGTGTGTAGAATTAGGTTTACCAGCTACGGCAATAACTGATCATGGAAATATATCTGCTATGAAAACATTCTATGATTCAGCAACAAAAAAAGGAATCAAACCAATAATTGGTTGTGAAATGTATATATGTGATCAAGATGCTACTATAAAAAATACAAAAAACAACCAAAGACACCACTTAATAGTACTAGCAAGAAATAACGAAGGTATAAAAGATTTGATGGCTATGGTAAGTAAATCAAATCTTCCGGAATATTTTTATAGAAAACCAAGATTACATTTGGATGACATTGCCCCATTTGCCAAGAAGGGAAATCTTATTTTCCTGACAGCGTGTATAGCAGGAGAACTTCCTAAGTCGTTATTTACTGATTTTAGATCGGCAATAATAGCTGGACACAACGGAAACATAGATGGTTCTAGAAAATTTCTAAAACCAGATTGGATAGAAGTTGGGAAAGCAATTATGAGAAAACATTACGCAGTATTTGGAAAAGGAAACTATTACCTAGAATTACAAGATGAAGGAATGGGCATTCAAGGTGTTGTAGTAGATTGTTTAAGGAAACTCAGTGAAGAAACTGGTATTCCAACAGTAGCTACAATAGACGCACACTATGCCAGGAAAGAGGATGCAGAAGATCAAAGACTTTTATTGTGTGCTCAAATGCATACTACGAAAGAGGAGCAAGAGAGAAGATTCCAGCAAACTGGTGATATAATGGACTTTTTCATATCTGAAAATTACTACATACCATCATACGCCGAAATGTTAGAAAATTTTACAGAAAAAGAACTTGCTACGACTATCGAAATAGCCGATCAAATAGAATATTCTAGTCTTAGACACAACCCATATCTTCCTGTTTTTACAAATGACGAATCAAAATCACTAGGACTAAACTCCGATGAATATCTTGAGTACCTGTGTATTTGTGGCGCAAAAGAAAAACTATCTCACCTATCTCCTAGTGATAAAAAAATATATTGGGATAGATTAAAAAGAGAATTGGTCGTAATAAAAGAAGCTGGACTATCTGATTACTTTTTAATAGTATGGGATGTTTGTAATTTTGTAGACAAGATGAATAAACCAAGGGGAAAAGGTAGGGGGTCTGGTGCTGGATCTTTGGTTAACTTTGTAACAGGGATAACTGGTATAGATCCAATAGAATACGGGTTGTATTTTGAAAGATTCTATAATGTTAGTAGAAATATTCCCCCACATTTCAATGCAGGGCACGTTGATTTTATGACTTGGATATCTAATAATTTTGAACTACTCCATACTAGAGATATGGATTCTGACAGAAAAGAAGTCTCTTTATGTCTAGCAAAAAGAATGCAAAAACACAACATACAGTTCACTGACGAGATGAAAAAAGAAGTAAAGTGGATTGATGAAAATAATCCAAGAATGTGGATGTACATAAAGGACATGATTGAACAAAAACCATCAACAAATCCATCAAATTCTCACTTATTATATGGGTTGGGAGTAGTGATTGCTGGGCATGACGAAATAGATAAGTCGAGAGAAGTTAAAACACATAGTGGACACGTAAGTCTTCCAGACATAGATACTGACATTGGTGTGGTATTTAGAGGAGAGGTGATAGACTACTTGAAGGATCGTTGGGGAGAAAAATATGTAGCGCAAATGGCAACATTTGGTAGACTTCAGGGAAAAGCTGCTCTTAAAGAAGTCTTTAGGGCTAATCCAGATACAGTAAAACATTTAATGAAAGTAAAAGCACTAAAAGAGGGAGATGATGAAAATTCTATTAGCATGACCCCACACGATTTGTGTAACGAAATAACAAAGCACATGCCAGATGAAGCTTCTATCTCTGACGAATTAAGACAAGCCAGAGAAGAATTTGGTGATAGATATGGTGTATTACAGTGGTCAGTTCATAATATAGACCAAGTTCTAAAAGCATATGAATGGTATAAACCATTGTTTGATCAGGCAATAAGAATTGAAGGAACTAAAAAATCACAATCTAAACATGCTGCCGGAATAGTAATAGCAGATAGACCAATAGATGAATTTGTTCCATTGGCTTATGATGCTAGCAATAAAGACAGGGTTGTAGGATTAGAAATGGCAGATGCAGAAAATCTCGGAGCCGTAAAGTTTGATTTTCTTGGTGTTGTTGCTCTAGATAAACTTTGGGAAATTCAAAACTTAGTAAATGAACAAGCTGAGGAAAAAACTACTAGTAAGGAATTGATAAATGCAACATAATGACCATGCTATGCATATTAAAACCGTATTTTGTGATATTGATGGATGTATTTTTAAACATCACGGAGATATTTCTGCTATTTTAACAAAGAAATGCGAGCTACTTCCAGGAGTGACAGAAGCATTCAGAGAGTGGTGTTTTAATGGATATTCTATTGTTCTAACTACTGGTAGACCAGAAAGTTTGAGATGCTTAACAGAGCAGCAGCTTAACAGTAATGGGTTATTTTATGATATCTTATTAATGGGTTTACCAAGAGGGCAAAGGGTTGTTATTAATGACATTAAACCAGGAAGAGAATTAAATACGGCTGGGTGTGTAAATATAACGAGAAATGAGGGGTTAAAAAATGTTAACATCTAATTTGGCTTTTGGTCCGATGAGCAAAGAAGTTATTGAAGCTATTTTTAGGTATTCTAGTCAGTTTTGTAAACAATTGATGTTGATATGTTCTAGAAATCAAATAGACACCGAAAGAGGATATGTTTTCAGGACAAAACAATATATGGAATATATTGCAATAATGAGAAATAAATATCCACAAGCAGATGTAGTTATTTGTAGAGACCACTGTGGTCCAAGTTTTGGAAACGAAAAAGAAAATAGTATTGACAATACAAAGAAAACCATAAAATGTGATCTAGATAATGGATTTGATTTAATACACATAGATCTGTGTCTGGCTGAATGGATGTCTCATGCAGACAAGTTGGAACACACATTAGAATTAATGAAATACGCTATGTCTATTCGTTCTGATGTCATGTTTGAAATAGGTACTGATAAGAATATAGGGGTGAGTGAAACAGATGTAAATCGTATCATTACAGATGTAGAAACATGTCAGGGTGTAACCAATCCCGTTTTTTATGTAGTACAAACAGGAAGTCTTGTCCACGAAATAGGCAATGCTGGTACATTTAGGTCAGATATTGTTAGAAAAATGAGTGCTGTTCTACATAGTCGTGGAACAAAATTAAAAGAACATAATGCTGATTATTTAACTACAGAACAAATTAAGTATAGAGATGGTATAGTAGATTCTCTCAACATAGCCCCTCAACTTGGAGTTGTTCAGACATCTCACGTGTTATCACAAGCTATAATTTATGGGATTGACATAAACCCATTTATACATGAAACTATTATTGGGAATAATTGGAAAAAATGGAGTAGTGCTACAAAAAATCGTTTTCTGTGTGCAATAATTGCTGGACACTACCATTTTAATGGATACAGATATAAGGAAATAATAAGTCAGTTAGAATTAAATTGTGATATTAGGGAAAGCATTATATGTGAAATCATGAAAGTAATAGATCATTATTCATTAGCTTTTGGGGGTATGTTATGAAAACAGTAGATAAGCCATGGGGTAAGGAAGAAATTCTTGAAGTTAATGATAAATAT